>WBZN01000115.1_pt1 | contig 119162 bp, 111 predicted proteins | sample 5204281 | NCBI WGS metagenome assembly WBZN01 (sample SAMN12344347, study PRJNA552823) | activated sludge metagenome | biome: Activated sludge suspended growth; feature: Nitrification reactor; material: Wastewater; isolation source: activated sludge from nitrification reactor of wastewater... | reverse complement strand
CGTGGCGATCCGGGAATACATCGACACGCACAACCAGAAGCCCCGCGTGTTCACGTGGACCGCATCCGTGGAAAGTATTTGGGCCAAAGTCGCCAAATGTAAAGAAGCGTTGGACGCACTACACTAGAAAGACCGCAACCTCATCGCGCGCTTCTTCTGCCGACTCAAGCAGTTCAGGCGCATCGCCACACGCTACGAGAAGCTTGCGCAGAACTTCATGTCTATGCTCAGTCTGGCTTGTGCCTGTATCTGGCTGGCATGATCGCCAGAACTCAATTGTGAACAGACCCTAGGCAGTTAGAGGAAACGGAAGATTCACACCAGAAAGTTCCGATATGACATCCACCGACATTTCGCGACTGTAATTTTGGACGGCACCAACTAGAAACGCAAACATGCAGGTGATGGTTGAAACGGAAAGAGATTTTTTTGATTAGGCAGGGGAGGGAGTGGATTGACGGGACGTCGGGAGTGATTACAGAACTCTAGAAGCTGGGAGCCTGAGTAGGCACCCTCAAATTCTAACCATCCAACCGTCTGATTATCCAATGAATTTGTGGAGCTGGCGAGAGGAATCGAACCCCCAACCGGCGGTTTACAAAACCGCTGCTCTGCCAATTGAGCTACGCCAGCCCGCAAGATGAGCTATTGATAAAGACCGTGATTATCGAGCAGAGCAGGCACCCTACAATTCTTCTTCCTGCCTGTCAAGGTACGCCTAACTACCAAAGTCTGCACACTATCTTACGGGGCGATTTTGGTGCAAATTTCCCACAAGGCCTCACTTTTACTTGAATAAAGTCTGAATTCCCAATAAGCTCAACGAACGCGTGTGTACGGCAAGACCCTCATGTGTTGTTCCTATCCATGATCATCTGGGACCAACCCATCTCCCAGGTTTCGGTTTTCCAGAGAGGAGTGCTTCCTTATGAGCCAGTCACATATTCTCGTGATCGACGATGATCCAGCAGTCCGTCAACTACTGGCGGAAACACTCACGAGTGAAGGCCATCAGGTCACGGTCATGTCGAGCGGGCTGGACGGGGTGGAAGCGGTGAAGGATCAACCGGTGCACGTCGTGCTGACGGATCTTCAAATGCCCGGGATCGACGGACTGGAAACGATCGACAGAATCTCAAAGATCGACTCCAAAGTGATTGCGATCGTCATGACAGGATACGGGACGGTTGATTATGCCGTGCGAGCGATGAAGGCCGGCGCGTTCGATTTCATCACCAAACCGTTTGAGCCCGATACGGTTGCGGTCGTCGTGCGGAAGGCATTGGACGTCTACAAACTGAAACAGGAGAATCACTTACTGCGAAAAGCGGTACGAGACCAGTACCGCTTTGAGCATTTGGTGGGAACCAGTGCGCCGATGCGGATGGTGCTGGATTTCGTCGAGAAGGTGGCTGACAGCGATAGTACCGTCTTGATCGAAGGGGAGAGCGGAACAGGTAAAGAATTGATCGCGCGTATGCTGCATTTTAATAGTATGCGACGAGATCGCCCGCTCGTGCCGGTCAATTGCGGGGCGATTCCTGAGACGTTGCTGGAGTCGGAGCTGTTCGGCCATGAAAAGGGAGCGTTTACCGGAGCTGCACACACACGGCTCGGTCGATTTGAACTGGCTCATGGCGGCACCATCTTTTTAGATGAAGTCGGCGAAATGAGTTTGCCCTTGCAAGTGAAGCTGCTGCGGGTGTTGCAGGAGCGATCCTTCGAACGCGTGGGTGGAACCAGGACGATTAACGTAGATGTCCGCATTATTGCCGCCACCAATCAGGATTTGGCGCAAGCCGTACAGGAACGCCGGTTCCGGCAGGACTTGTATTACCGCTTGCATGTCATTCCCATTCATATTCCTCCATTACGGGAACGTCGCAGCGATATCCCGCTCCTCGTCAACCATTTTATCGCGCAATTCAATCAACTGCGCCGGACCGAGATTCTTGGCATGGAGCCTGATGCACTGGTTCGCATGACCGAAGAGGAATGGCTGGGAAATATCCGTGAACTTGAAAATATGATCGAGCGCCTCTGCGTGTTGAAGAAACGGGGGATGATCACGCTGGCCGATCTCCCGGAACGTTCGTTAAAAACGGCAGGTGGGAAGGCGGTTGAAGCCTCCGAGCAGTTTGTCCGCTTCTCGGAAGATGGCATCAATTTGACGAAGGAGTTGGAGCATTACGAGAATCGTCTTATCGGGGAAGCGTTGCGCAAAGCCAACGGCATCACCAGTCGAGCCGCTCAGTTGCTACAGGTCAACCGCACTACGCTGGTGGAAAAACTCAAACGGAAAGGTTTTGATCCAAAAAGTCACGGGTATTCCATTCAAAACTGATGGATCTTCATGCCGTCTCTTGCCATGTCATTTTTTTGACCGGATCCCCATCCCCGGCGTTGGTGTTTCTGACACCCTTCTGATTGTTCCACGTCGCACTGTCTAAATCATCAAGCGATGCAGCGAGTTACTGGATTCCCATAGGGGCACAGGACTTGCTGATTCGCCCTCTGTGCGATCCTTATCCACCATATCCAGCTGCGCCGCTGCTTGGACAGGCTACTGTGTCAGTTGGCTTCTGCTCCTCGGAATAGGCACTGCCACAGGCGCGGGCGGCTTACCCACGATGCGACAAGAGTTGCCGGCTATGATGCCGGAGCCAGCGGAACTCGTGCGTGGAGTATTGCCCGATCCAGGACCTCGATTTGATCGCCTGCCGGAAATCCCGGAATGGAAGCAGTTCGAACAAGGCATGGCCCTCTACCATCATGGGCAATACCTCGAGGCTCGCCTCCATTTCACCAACATGCTTCGCGATCGCCGCGAGTCACCGCTCAGAACATCCATCCAGGCGTTTCTCGCGGAAAGTACGCTTCAGAGTCGCGACCCTGATGTCCGCCCGCTGGACATCATCGACCAATACAAAACACTGATGCGCGAGAATCCCCAATCGACGAATGCCAAGCGAGCGGCCTGGCGCATTGGCGATGTCTATCGCATCGAAGGCTGGTTCCAGGAAGCGCAGATTGCCTATCAGCACGCGCTCTCCCTCTCCGAAATCGACTCGTTTGATGCCAATCGGGCCATGCTCGGGCTGGCCTATGTCCAGCGAGGTTTTAAAAATTGGAAGGAAAGCACCCAAACCTTCGACCATGTGCTGAAGCGCACGGTCGATCCCACGCTGCTGGTCTCTGCCTCGTTGGGCGAAGCGCACAGCCTTTATCGGTTGGGCCGGATGAGGGATGCCGATGCGCTCTACGAGAGTATCTCCAACCGGTGGCCGGCCGCACTTCGGAGTGATGCCTTTGCGTTGCTGCGGTATGCCGATACCGCCGGTGAGGCCAAGCGGGGGCCGGTCATGCGGGAGCAGTTGCTGCATTTTTACAATCTGTACCCAAACCGGCCCGAAGCCCCGTTCGTCCTGACCTACCTTGCCGACAGTTATAAGGAAGCTGGCCGTTGGGCTGAGTCCAGTATTTTCTACGCAGCGTTATTGAGCCAATACCCCGAGGCTCCGATGGCTGCAACGGCCCGCCTGCGGTATGCGGATGTGCAGGAACATCTGGATCCGGAGGGGGAGGAGATCAATCTTCGACATACCATCTCGGCGCATCTCGCAAATGTTCCGCTGAAACCGGGTGAGATGCTCAGTCCTCGCCGGCTGTTCGAGCAGAGCGCCAAAGACTATGACAGTTCAGTCGTCGGCAGCGAGGCGCTGTTTCACCTGGGAGAAACCCTGGAGAAGGCGGGAAAACCTGAAGACGCTCTCCGCGCATATGAACAAGTGGTGCTACGCACCGGTAAGTTTGACAATGATCCCTGGCCGGAAAAAAGCGGCGCGCAGCTGGTCCGTTTCCTGCGCCCTCGCCTGGAAGCGGCTCTCAAGACAGAAGATGATTTCGAGCTGATCAACATCTTCCATCGCCATGGCCCATTTGCCGACAAGTTGTACGCCGGTACGGAGTTGTTGCTCAAGGTTGCAGAAGCGCATCGGCGCCTGGGATTTCCCGTGGAGTCAGCGCGGCTGTTTCAGTCCTTGGTTCGAGATCCCAAGGCGGAGAAGGTCCACGAAACGGCATTAATGGGGCTGGCCTATAGCTACATGGAACAAAAAGATATGCGGGCCGCGCGGTCGGTGTTTGAACGGTACCGGCTCGAATTTCCGACCGGCCGGTTTTCCGGAGAGGCGTTACGAGGAATTCTGAATTCGTTTGAGGGCGAAGGGAATCTCGCGGCGCTGCTCAAACTTGGCACCCAATGGTTGACTCACAATCCGAGGCACCCCGATCGCACGATGGTGCAACTGAAACTCGCGGCGGTGTTGGCGCAGTCGAAGCAAGACGCGGAAGCGACAGCCATCTACGACGGCCTGATCAAAGCCCGTCAGGAACTTCCCGCCGCGGACCTGCTGCGGCATGCCGATGCGCTGGCTCGGCTGAAACGCCAGGCACCGGCACTGGCCATGTACAAGGAAGCGGTCGTCGCCGGGCTCGAGCCGGAGCAGGAGGCATGGGCTCAACTGCAGATGGTCCAGCTGGCTCGTGGAGTGAAGCGTGAGGATTTTGCCCGGAACGGGCTGCGCGCACTCAGTGTGAATCCCGACAGTCTCGTCCGCCGCATGGCGGCCATGCTGGACAATGAGTTGCCGGAACCGCCGGCCGAGAAACGGGGGAAAAAACCGTGATCAGGCAGGAGAGCGACGCCACCAACAATGACCTGCTGACGCGCGCGTTTCGCGATTTTGATCAGGCTGCCACCGTCTTGCAGCAGTCGTATGACGCCTTAACGACGCGCCTGCAGCAGATGGATCTCGAACTCGCGCAAACGAATGCCAGTCTTCGCGAGCATCTCCGTGAAACCGAAGAAATGCGCGCGCATGTGACGGCCGTCTTGGAATCCTTGGACACCGGCGTCATCGTCGCCGATTCAGAGGATGTGGTGGTGCGATGCAATCATTCCACGGAGCAACTGCTGGGCGTCCCGCAGGTGCAACTGCGAGGGCGCCATGCGAGCGAGGTGTTAGCTGAGATCCGTAAAGACCATGGAGAGTACCCGCTCGTGCTTCCCAGTGGCGTCACCATTGCCTTGTCACAAACGGACCTCACCGACGAATCGGGCCACCTGATCGGGAAACTCGTCCTGATCCATGACGTCACGCGCATCCGCCAGCTTGAAGACCGGTTGCAACGGCGTAACCGGTTGGAAGCCATGGGGCAGATGGTGGGCAGCATCGCCCATGAAATTCGAAATCCCTTGGGCAGCGTCGAATTGTTTGCCTCCATGTTGCGTAAGGATCTTCGCGACCAGCCTCAATTGCGGAGTTATGCGGAACATATCTCCATGGCGGTTCAATCCATGGATCAGCTGCTCTCCAATCTGCTCGTGTATACCAGGCCGGACTGTTCGCGGCTGGGATGGCATCACACGGAATTACTGATACGCGATGTTCTCACGCTGGCCAGTCACGCCATCCCGCCAGAGTCTGTCGAGGTCCGGTGCCAGGTGCATCCGCTGGTGCCTCAGCTCTGGTGTGATGGTCCGAAAATGAAGCAGGTCCTCTTAAATTTAGTTTTGAATGCGGTTCAGGCCATGCCGAAAGGAGGAACGCTGACCCTCACGGCCTGTCCTGCTCCTCCCGAAATTCAGGAATCGCCGGCAGTCCACCTCAGAGTGAGCGACACCGGGACGGGTATTCCTGCCCCATTGCAGTCGAGGGTCTTTGATCCGTTTTTCACCACAAAAGATCAGGGGACCGGTTTAGGTCTCGCCATCGTGCATGCGGTGGTCGAAGCCCATCACGGTCGAATTGATGTCGAAAGCTATCACGGGCAGGGTACCTCGTTTCTCATCACGCTGCCGCGAGGACCCATGCAGCCCCCTGCGACGCCTGCTCCGCTTGCCACCGTGTCCAGCCGTTCGGAGAGTGCACATCAGATTACGGACATCACAGAAGAAAAGAGGTACGAATGAGCGCGCAACCAGCCTTACAGGGACCATCAGCTGCTGCCGAAGAGGCCCGCATGGTCTTGATCGTGGATGACGAACCGTCGATGCGGACGGCGTTGTCGGAAACGGTGCGTCGCATGGGCTATCAGGTACGGAGTGCCATCGACGGGGCGGATGCCATCGAGCAGGTGGAGCGGCTGAAACCCTGGTTGGTGGTGACCGACTTGAAAATGCCCCGGCTGAACGGGCTCGAACTGGTCAAAGCCTTAAAGCAGAAAGCGCCCCACACGTTCATTATTCTCATGACCGCCTACGGGACGGTCGAAACTGCCGTAGAAGCCATGAAATACGGGGCGAATGATTACATTTTAAAACCCTTCTCCACCGACCTCGTCGAGCGGGTGATCCTCAACCTGCAAGCCAGCACAGAGCCGGATGAGCAGGATGCTCCTGCAGCGCTGGAAGCACGCGCGATCTTGACGCAAGACCCGGGCATGATCCGCCTGCTTACAACTCTCGAGGGTGTCGCGGCCAGCCAAGCCACGGTACTGATCAGCGGCGAAAGCGGTACGGGTAAAGAGTTATTAGCACGCTACATTCATGCGAGAAGCCCGCGCGCCCATCGACCCTTCGTCGCCCTCAATTGCGCGGCGCTTCCGGACAGTTTGCTGGAGAGTGAGTTGTTCGGTCATGAGCGCGGTGCGTTTACCGGCGCCATCCAGAAAAAGCTGGGCAAGTTTGAAATGGCCCATACCGGTACGCTATTCCTCGATGAAATCAGCGAAATGAATTTGGGCCTGCAATCGAAATTGTTGCGGGTGCTGCAAGAACGGGAAGTCGATCGCATCGGAGGGCGCGAACCGGTTCCGGTCAATATCCGTGTGATCGCGACGACGAATCGCTCTCTGTACCACGAAGTCACGCAAGGTCGCTTCCGGGAGGATCTGTTTTACCGCTTGAATGTCTTTCCCGTCACAGTGCCGCCGCTCCGTGAACGACCGGGTGACATTCCGCTTCTTGCACGGCATTTTCTCCGTTCCTCGGCGCAGCGCAACGGCCTGACCGTGCCGACGCTGTCCGAGCGCGCCATCGCCGATCTCCAACAGCGGGCATGGAAGGGGAACGTGCGCGAACTGGAAAATGTCATGGAACGCGCCATTTTAGTGACAACCGGGAATGCGGTTGACGTCGATCACTTGATGCCGGGGGACGGAACGGTTCCCATTCAGCCGATTGAAACCGTGGAAACACTCATAGCCCCGTCGGCCCATGGGTCGCTGTGGGAGATGGAACGGGATCTGATCTTCAAGACCTTGGCGCGAGTCAAAGACAATCGGACCCATGCTGCCAAGGAGTTGGGCATCAGTATCCGCACGTTGCGCAATAAGTTACGGGAATATCGTGATCTGGGGTATCAGGTCGAGGCGGAAAAGCCCTGAAGCCGTTCACTCGCTGCTCGGCAAAAGATTCCGTCCTGGGTCGAATTTGCCTAGTGTCGCCTGGGAGCATCTTGTCGAAGAGACGCGGGAGATCCCGGAAGAATCCTTGTCTGAACGGGGTACATAGCTTGCACCGTTGAGGGCCGAACTTTCTACGGAGTGTGGACCATGACCATCTTTGACAGGACCATGCAGCTGCTCGAACGTTCACTGGATCTACGCGGCGCCCGCCAGCAGGTCATCGCCGCCAATATTGCCAATGAAGAAACGCCGAAGTATCGCGCCACCGACCTGAACTTCGGGCAAGCGCTGGCAAATGCCCAACAGGGAAAACTGCCGATCACGTTGGTGTCAACCCACCAGCAGCACATCGGCCCGAAGGGCAGTGGGTTTCAACGAGTGCAAGGTCGCATTGAAGAGGTTCCGGCCGGCGATCTGCCGCTGGATGCCAATTCGGTCAACATTGAATTGGAGATGGCCAAGATGTCGGACAACGCGCAGCAGTACAACACGTCGGCGGCCATCATCAGCATGAAATTCAAGGGACTTCTCAATGCCATTCGCGAAGGACGGTAACTGTTCGAGGAGTCATTGAGTCGAGTTCTCGGATCACGGGCGAACCATAACGAGGTGTGTGATGGATTTATCCGATAGTCTCGCCGTCTCCGTATCGGCGCTCGATGCGCACCGACACCGGTTGAATGTGATCGCCAGCAACCTGGCGAACGCGCAATCCACCAAAACCAGTACCGGTGGCCCGTACCGCCGCCGCGATGTCGTGTTTCAGGCAGCGCCCGTGTCGTCAGCTTTTCAGAAGGCGTTCACACAGGTCTCCAAAGGGGCCGGGCGGCATGCCTTGGACGGAGTGAAAGTCGCCCGGGTCATCGAGGATCAGAAACCGGGGCAGACCGTATACGACCCGCGACATCCGGATGCCGACAAAAAAGGATTCGTCACCATGCCGAACGTGAACGTCATGGAAGAAATGGTCAATATGATCGGTGCGTCTCGCGCCTATGAGGCCAATGTGCAAGCCGTCAATGCGACCCGTACCATGTGGAATCGCGCCCTGGAAATCGGGAGGTAATCATGTCCGATCTGCACATCGCGGGCGCCAATCTTATCAAGCCGATCGATACGCCCGGACTTCAACAAGCTGGACAGACCGGCGAGGCCGGCGGCGCGAACTTTTTAGGCTCATTGAAAGAGGCCATCGGACATATCAACGACGCGCAAACAGGGGCCAGCCAGGCCGTGGAATCCTTGGTGACCGGCCAAAACACCAACATTCACCAAACGATGGTGGCGTTGCAACAGGCTGACGCTTCGTTCCAGCTCATGATGCAGGTGCGAAACAAACTCGTGACGGCATACGAAGAAATCCAACGGATGCAGATTTAGCGATCGGTCTCCCGCGCGGACATCACGCATAAAGGATTTCACAGCACATGTTTTCAAAATTCAGCCAGTTCACGATCAACCAACGGTTCATCATTCTGCTGGCCCTGGCCGGATCCATTGCCGGCCTGGTGGCCGTGACGCTCTGGACACAACAGCCCGACATGCAGGTGCTGTTTGCCAATTTAGCGACCGACGATGCCGCGGGCATCATCGACAAGTTGAAAGACGCCAAAGTGCCCTATGAGACGACCAACGGCGGAACGACCATCCTCGTGCCCAATGCGCAGGTGCATGATCTGCGGCTGGAAATGGCCGGCCAAGGGCTTCCCCACGGCGGCGGAGTAGGATACGAGATTTTCGATCGCACCACTATGGGCATGTCGGATTTTGTGCAGAAGTTGAATTATCGGCGGGCGCTTCAAGGCGAACTGGCACGCACCATCACGCAGATGCCCGAAGTCGAGCGCGCGCGTGTGCACTTGGCCATTCCCGAGCGGCGCCTGTTTGCGACCGAGCAAGACCGCGCGCGCGCGTCGGTCGTCGTCTCGCTCCGCTCTAACCAAACCTTGTCCAAAGCTCAAGTGCAAGGCGTGGTGCATCTTGTCTCCAGCAGTGTGGAAGGGCTCCAGGCCCGTGACGTGACCGTCGTCGATGGCCATGGAAACCTGCTCTCAAACTCCTCCAGTGACGAATCAGCCGGCCTCTCCGGCACCCAAATGGAATACCAACGCACCCTGGAGAAAGACATCGAGACACGCATTCAAAGCATGTTGGAACGTATCGTCGGGGTCAATAAGGCGGTGGTCCGGGTGTCGAGTGTGCTCGACTTCAGGAAAATCGAGACCACCGAAGAACGATACGACCCGAATGGCCAGGTTGTGCGCAGCGAGCAACGTGGACAGGAAAAGTCCAGCGGCGTCAACGGAACTTCCGGCGGTGTCCCGGGGGTCGAATCGAATGTGCCCGGCGGAGCGGAAGGCGAAGGCGGCCAAACCAGTTCGAATAACAATCAGATGAAAAACGAGACCGTGAACTACGAGATCAGCCGGACCGTCTCCCGGATCGTCGAGCCCACCGGCACGATCAAGAAGCTGTCCGTTGCTGTGCTGGTCGACGGAACCTATGAAGGCGGCAAGGCAGGGGAGGGAGCGGCGGATCAGCCGAAGAAGTATGTGCCTCGTTCAGAAGAGGAAATGAAGCGCATCGAAGAGATCGTCAAAAAAGCCATGGGATATTCCACGGAACGCCAGGATCAGGTCGAAGTCGTGAGTATCCAGTTCGGCCTCGGCGTGGAAGAACCAGTGGGCGCAGGGGTGGAAGCTGCCGCCGACAGCACCAAGGCGTGGATGCCGTACATCCGCTATGCCGTGGGCGGACTCTTGTTCTTCCTGATTCTCTTCATGGTCGTCCGTCCGCTGATGGTCATGCTCGTACAGTCGGCCCCGGCCGCCACCGCGGGCGACACGCCGGCGCTGCCGGCATCACTCGGACAAGTCGAGGCGGCCATCTCAGGCAAACAGCCCGGCCAGATACTCGACATGGCCAAAAACAATCCGGCCAACACCGCCGTCGTGGTCAAGCAGTGGCTGAAAAGTAACGCGTAGCGGATATGGCCATGAATAAAGAGCTCAGCGGCGCACAGAAAGCCGCCATTCTGCTTCGAGCGATCGGCGAAGAGGCCGCGGCGGCGGTCATGAAAACGCTCGATCCGAAAGATATTCGGAAGCTCGGCGAGTTTATGAAAGAAGCCGCGAATATCACCAAGCAAGAAGAAGACAGCGTGATCGCGGAGTTCGAACAGGCCAGTTCCAACGGCGAGGTGCAATTCGAAGGACGGGAGTTCATGGAAGCCATTCTCAAAAAAGCGCTGGGTCCGGAAAAGGCCGCGCGGATGATGGAATCCTTGAATACCAAAACCTATCCGGGCATCGACGCGCTGAAATGGGTCGATGCTCGCACGGTGGCGCAAATCCTCAAGATCGAACATCCGCAGACCATTGCCGTGTGTCTGGGCCAAATGGAGGCCGAGCAGGCGAGCGCCGTCCTGGCGCTCTTGCCGGTGCATTTGCATGCCGACGTCTCGCTTCGGCTGGCCACCATGCAAGAGGTGCAGCCTGAAGTGCTGGCCGAGCTCAGCGACAGTCTGCAGGAGATTCTGTCGGCTTCGATGGGCATGTCGAGCATGTCGGTCGGCGGAGCCGAACTCATGGCCGAGATCCTGACCCGCGTGGATAAGAATACCGAAGGTGCGATCATGGCCAAAATCACCGAACGCGATCAGGCCCTGGCGGAAAGTATCCGCGCATTAATGTTTGTCTTCGACGACCTGGTGGATCTGGATTCTCGCGGCATGCAGGAACTCATGAAGGAAATCAGCAAAGAAGACCTTCCGATTGCCCTGCGTGGGGCCACGCCGGAAATCAAAGAAAAGTTTCTCAAGAACATGTCGAGCCGCGCAGCAGAAATGCTCAAAGAGGACATGGAGACACGCGGGCCCGTCAAGGTGTCGGATGTCGAGAAGGCCCAACAGAACATTCTCAAAGTCTGCCGCAAACTCGAGGAGGAAGGCCGCATTGTCATCGGAGGCGGCGGAGGCGAGGAGTTGTTGTAAATGGGGAGCGCTGCCGTGGGTACGGGCGTTTCGATGGCGGCTTCGCCCGAGTCAGAAAAGGAGTTGTCGCCCCGGGCCATCTTGATCGTCGACGACGAGCCCTCGATCTGTCTCCTGCTGTCCGAGATGCTAGAGCCCACGGGGCATCCCGTTCTTACCGCCGGCTCAGTTCAGGAAGCCTTGATTCATCTGCGCACTCGCTCCGTGGCTGTCGTGATTGTGGATGTGCAGTTGGGCGGCGCGGACGGCATAACTTTTCTCCAGCAGGCGCTCGACATCGATAATCGCCTGCTCGGCATCGTGATGACCGGCCACGGCAATATTGAGCTGGCCGTCCGGGCCATGAAGTCCGGGGCGGCGGATTTTCTCACCAAACCCTTTCAAGTCGAACTGGTCCGGCTGGCCGTGTCCAGATTGCTGGAACTCTACCGGTTGCGACAGGAAAATACCGTGCTCACCCGCACGTTGATTCGCTCCGGCAATATTCAATTACGTCCGGTCCCGCTGGCGGATTTCAGTCGCGGCAATCGACCGTTTGGAACCGAGGATGTCACTGAGTTTGAGCGGGGAGTGGCAGAAGGGGAAAAGCGTTCGACCGAGCGGGTGGCTGCCGCGCGACAGCGGGAGCAGAGCCTGGTGACGTCGTTGATGACGCGCTTAGAGGAAACCTGGCAGCATCTGCATGAGACGGTCGAAGAGGAAATCGCCGCCCTTGCGTTCATGATCGCGCACAAGGTCGTTCGGGACACCGTCACCCAACAACGCGATGTGATCGTGACGCAAGTCCGAACCGCCCTCGCGCACCTGCACGAAAGCGGTCTCGTGCGGGTCCGGGTGCATCCCTCGGATCTCGCCGTCCTCGAATCGGCACGCAACGCCCTCAGCCAGACGCCGCACGGACTGTTGACCTTAAAGTTTGAGACGGACCCCGCCATCGGTCCTGGAGGATGTCTCATTCAGGCACAAAGCCTGTTGATCGATGCGACCCTGGATACACAGTTGTTGCGGCTGGGCGAAGCGCTACGAAAGCGGGATGCCGGTGAAGCTTAGCGAACGGTTGGAACATGTCGAACCCCTCTCGGTCACAGGCAGGGTCGCCCAGGCCGTCGGCATTGTCATCGAAGCCTCTGGTCCCTTCACCTCCGTCGGGGAAGTGTGTGAGATCACGCGTGAAGGAGGGCACGGATCCGTGATGGCGGAAGTCGTGGGCTTCCGGGAAGAGCGCGTATTGCTGATGCCATTGGGTGAGATGCAGGGCATCGGACCCGGAAGCCGCGTGGTCATGAAGGGACATGTCGCATCCGTCCCCGTCGGCCCTCAGATGCTGGGGCGCATCTTTGACGGCCTCGGACATCCGTTGGACGGGCTGCCGCCTCTTCGCAGCGGCGTGCGTGTTCCCCTGTATGCGGCCCCGCTGAATCCCTTGCATCGGGCCAGAATTACGCAGCCCGTCGATCTCGGTATTCGCGCCATCAATGCCTTGTTGACCTGCGGCCAAGGGCAGAAGATCGGGGTGTTCGCAGGATCGGGCGTGGGCAAAAGCGTTCTGTTGGGCATGATCAGCCGTTATACGCAAGCGGACGTCCGGGTCATCGCCCTCGTCGGCGAGCGGGGCCGCGAAGTCAAAGAATTCCTGGAACGCGATCTGACGCCTGAAGCCAGGGCCCGCTCCATTGTCGTCGTGGCGACATCCGATCAGCCTCCGCTGGTCCGCATCCGGGGCGCGCTGGTGGCGACGGCCATTGCGGAATATTTTCGTGATTGCGGCAAACACGTCCTGCTCATGATGGACTCCCTCTCGCGATTGGCCTACAGCCAGCGTGAAGTCGGATTAGCCATCGGTGAGCCGCCAACGACCAAAGGCTATACGCCCTCGGTGTTCGCCGTCTTGCCGAAACTCCTGGAGCGTGTCGGGCCGGCACAAAGCGGCGGCAGCATTACCGGCCTCTACACCGTCCTGGTTGACGGCGACGATCTCAACGATCCGGTGGCGGATGCGGTGCGGTCCATTCTCGACGGACATATTGTCCTGTCCCGGGAACTTGCCGCGCGGAATCATTTTCCCGCCATCGATATTCTGCAGAGCACCAGCCGGGTCATGCGTGACATCGTGACGCCTGCACATTATGCCGCAGCGCGGTTAGTCCTCGAACGCACGGCTCTGTATCGACGATCCGAAGATCTGATTACTCTGGGGGCGTACAAGCCTGGCACGAGCAAGGAGCTCGACAAAGCCGTGTCCGCCCATGACGGCATCACGGCGTTTCTGCGCCAAGAAACCAAGCAGGCGGTCGGATTGCCGCAATCAATCGACGCGCTCCTGGCGCTGGCAGGAACGATTCAATGAACGTGACTGTCCTCAGGAAGTATGCGGTGCAACTGGAGGAAGTCGCGAAACTGGAGCTGGCCGAACTCAGTCACGCCCTGCAGCAAACGGTGAATCGAATGGCCATGTTGGAATCACGCGCCAAAGAAGACGCCGATCGGTATCTGCTTCAGGCTCGCGCCGGAAGCACCGTCGATCAGATGTATGGCCACCTGGAGGCGATGGATCAAGCGATTGCGGCACGGAAACACTTGGAGCAGGTGTTGGCGGCCGAACAAACCAAGATGGAACGGAAACGCGCTGAACTGCTCGACGCGATGCAGTATCGCAAGAAATTGGATCTGCTTGAGGCTCGCGCCGCGCTAGACCTCCGCCGCCGCTGTGAGCGCCAGGATCAGCAACTGCTCGATGAACGCGCCTGGAGACGAAGCCCATTGCATAAGGGGGAACGGGCATGACGCAGACCGGAAGCCATACTGATCCAGGCTGGTATGCTGGTATCGCAACCCTGGTGCTTTTGAGCGCGCTTTTGCTTGCGGTTGTCCCGTCGGCTCAGGCGACAGAAGAATCGAAGGTCGCTCCTGCGGCACAAAAAGACGAATCGAAGCCCGAGACCGTGAAAAAAGACGTCCAAGGACCGGCCACCAGTGCACCACGGGAAATTTATGACATGTTGGAGCAACGCAAACGTCTCTTAGACAAGCGTGAGACGGCTGTGCGGGGATCGGAGACCCATCTTTTGGAACTCAAGGCAGAGTTGGAGCAGATCGTCACACGCCATGAACAGGCGGTGGAGGCCGAGAAAAAACGCCGCCAGGCCGCCCAAGCCAAGGGAGCCGGCGAAGCCGAGAAAGTAAAGACGCCGGCCAAAGCCACTCCGGCGGTCAACGTGAATCAGGTTCAACTGGCGAAGATCTACGAAGCCATGCCGGCAGAAGAAGCGGCCGCCAGGCTGGAGCGCATGCCCGAACGAAAAGCGCTCGAAGTCCTTCGACTGCTGAAAGGCAAATCTGCCGGAGCCATCCTGGCGGAGGTCAAGCCGGAGCGCGCGGCCCGGCTGACCGAGCAATTGCTGACCACCCCGTAGCGCTTCGTTTCAGTCATCCCTCATCAGGCAGCTTTTGCCGCCTGCAGCTGCAGAAACTTCCGTCTCGCGAGTGCCGGTTCTCCTCGTCGCGTCAAAACCTCGCGTCAGACCGCTTTTTTCATCACATCGCTCATGGCACGGCCTTTGTAATAGTGTCCACTGTCTATTCACGGGCCCGTCACAGACAGGAATGGTATGGCCACTGATATGCAAGCACTCACCAGCGGGTTTCCCAGTCAGCGCGCACCAGAGATTCAGGATACCAGGGATCGTCAGCGTGCGGTTCAAGGTTCGGATCCAGGACGGAACTTTGAGTCGATGCTCGGGCGTGCGGAGGCGCGCCACATGCCGTCCAAACAGGATACCCCCACCGTTCGGAACGGGGAGAGGACAGCGCCCCACGCGCGCCAGGTTGCTCGTTCCACACAGGAGCCATCAGCCCATCCATCGGACCGATCAGCCGTATCTGAGGGCGATGATCAGCCACACAACCGTATTGAACGCACAGAGGAAAAGGCCCGAGCGTCGGAGGATGACTCGGAAGAGAACGGCGAGACTCAGGAATCGAAACAGAACCATCATGACCAGGATGCGATGCGACAGGACATGCTGCTTGCCGCGATGATGGTACCGGCCGCTCCCGCAACCCCGGTGGAACAGCAGCCGTCCCAGACGGAGACGGCTGAGAACCGCGTTGACACACCCACCAATGCAATTAAGGCACTCTCCAACGATCACGCGACAGACGGAACTACGCCGGCTACATCCTTGGTCGCTTCCGCACCTGGAACAGATGCAGCCACGCCAGCAGTTCCGGGAAGCGAACCGGATGCGACGGCAACCGCAGGCAAGGAAGAGGCTCCGAACAAGAACCTCGCAGACAAGGCACTGGTGCAGACCGAGGCGAAGGAGATCCCATCGATTGCCGGTCACATTCCCGCTCCGGAAGGAACACCGGTAGACCGCACGGATTCCGATGCAGGATCTCGACTTGATGCGGAGCACATGAATACCGCCCTTGCTGCCATGACCGCGTCGAAGCACAACCCCAAGCTGGCGGAGCAGGGCCCTCTCGATCAGGGTGATCGTTCGACGATTCTCGATGCGGTGACGCAAGGAACCTCCCTGACCGAAGGACAAGCAGGGGCCGGCACAGGACGCTTCCTGGATCAAGACGGCCAGAATCTGTCCGATTCGTCCGGCAGCAGTGATCGTTCTCTTCCCAATCAGACTCCCTCAGTCGAGCAGAATGCCCGGCCGGCCTTTATGGACAGCATGAATGATCTGCATCAATCGGCGCCATCCGTCAGCGAGAGTTCCTTCGGACGAAGCGAATCGGGCCAGACTCCTGCGGTGCTCCGGGCTGCCGAATCGGACCGTGCGGGCGAGCTTCGGGGGATGGCCCCCCTGTCGCAGAGCGTGACGCTGGATCTGGATCCGTTGGATATGGGGCCCTTGCGCGTCCGCGTCATGATGAGCGACCAGACGGTTCATGCCCATATCCGAACCGAACATGGCGAGTTGGGGCAGGGGTTGTTGCAACAGGGACCATCGTTGGAATCGTCGCTGCGCACGACCGGCCTGGAAATGGGCATGTTGCGGGTCACGGTCGATCAGCAACAGGGCCGGGGCGACAATGCCTGGATGTTTCAACAGCAACAACAGCAGGGGCGGTCCTCGTCACCGAACATACCCCAGCAGGGGCCGCGGGAGGATGAACGTGGAGCGCGGGGAGACCGTAGTGCCGGATCGAACGAACGCGTGAGCTTTTTTGCTTGATGGGGAGGAACTATGGATATCAGTAAAGTCATTACCCAGACACCTGCAGCGGATCCGTCGACCCCGACGACTGACGGACCTAAACCGCTCGGCAAGGATGATTTTCTCAAATTGCTCGTCACGCAACTTCAGCATCAGGATCCCTTGAAACCGATGGAGAACGAGGCGTTTATTGCACAGACGGCGCAATTTTCGCAGCTGGATCAGATGACGAAAATGGTGTCGTTGATGGAGAAAAGCGTGGCGCTCCAGGAATCGGCGCAGAACAAGACGACACAGACCAGCACGACGGCAGTCGCCTGATCGAGGCCGGCGTGAAGGCCGGTCGCACAAAGAGATCGAACGAGACAGTGTACGGCAACAAGGAGGAGCGATCATGGGCATTTTGACTTCGATGTTCACCGCGGTGACCGGACTGAGTTCATACGGGAACGCCATGGGTGTCATCGGTAACAACATCGCCAACGTCGGCACGGCGGGGTTCAAGTCCAGCCGGGCCACTTTTTCAGATTTGATCTCGTCCAGCATGGCAGGCGGCGCCGGAAGCGATCAGATCGGACTCGGCGTGTACCTCAACGACGTCCAGACGAATTTTTCCCAAGGATCGATGACCACCACTGGAAATACGTTCGATTTAGCCATCGACGGGAATGGATTTTATCTGGTGCGAAATCCATCCGGCGCAAGTTTTTATACCAGGGCTGGGCAATTCAAAGTAGACAGCGTCGGGCAGGTAGTCGATGCAAGCGGTGCGCTCCTGCAGGGATATCAGGCTGATACGGTGGGCAATATCACCAGCACCATCGGGGGCATTACGTTGACCTCGAGTGCCGTTCCGCCGCAATCCACGAGCACCGCGACTATTCTCGGGAACCTGAATGCCAACGCCACGGCACCCACGGCGGCATTCGCCACGACTGACACCACGTCCTACAACTTCTCCACCGGGATGACGTTTTATGATTCCTTGGGCAATTCACACCAGATGCAGTTGTATTTCCGGAAAACTGCAGCCAATGCCTGGGGCGTCTATTCGCAGATCGATGGCGGCGCGGCCACCGCGCAAACCAATATGACCTTTAACGCGAGCGGCGCCGTGACCGCCGGCGGCACGCAAACCATCACCGCCGCCCTGACCAACGGCGCAACCACACCACAAAGCATCTCGGTGAACCTGGCGTCGTTAACTCAGTTCGGAGCGGCCTCCGGCGTGCAGAGCCAGACACAAAACGGTTATTCTTCCGGCACGCTCGATCGCATCAGCGTGGATAAGGAAGGCAAGGTGATGGCGCAGTTTACGAACGGGCAGACCAGAGCCCTGGCGCAGGTGGTCTTGAGCCGCTTTACCAATCCCGACGGATTGGCCAACGTCGGCGACAATCACTTCCTGGAGACGGTCGAGTCCGGTGCCGCGTTAGCCGGCGCGCCGACGGTCAATGGATTGGGCAGGGTTCTTTCGGGGACCGTGGAGCAATCCAATGTGGACCTCGGCAAAGAGTTTGTGGACATGATCATTACGCAGCGCGCCTTCCAGGCGAATTCTCGCGCCATCACGACCAGCGACGAAATGTTGCAGGAACTCGTGAATCTCAAGCGGTAACCGGTGAGCGCCCCGGCGCGGTGTCACCACCGTCGCCGGGGCTCGACCCGGCAATTTCTACCCACTTCAACGGCCACTCCTCACGGCTTCTCTTCCACCTGTTCTCGTCAACATTCTGTCGGCGACAACTGATCTCGCGTCACTACCGTGACAACACGTACATCACCCAGGCGATGACGCATCGCAGGTGAGACGCAGCGACTCCAAATCGTTGTCTTATCACGCGATCTCGGCGCTGTGGCGCCACGCGGGACAGGGTGGCTTGACCCCGCACGTGGCATATGCATTGCACAACTGACCGACACCGGCAAACACTGTCCGCAGGAGGGTTGTATGTCAGATGCAGCTGAAGACAAGGCCCCAGCACCATCGGGTGGTATTCCCATGAAGATGGTCATCATTATCGTCGCGGGGGTATTGGTCCTCGCGTTGGGCGGCGCCTTTGCGATGATGAAAATGATGGGCGGATCATCCGCCGAAAAAGCGCAGGGGGAGGGCGGGGGAGACAAGGCTTCCGCGCATGGCGCCGCCGAAGAGAAAGCCGCAGGTGAGCATGGGGTCGTCGCCGACGCCGGTGCCATCGCCGATTTGGACCCCTTCATCGTCAACCTCGCGGATTCCCCGGAAATTCGTTACCTCAAAGTGACGCTGAAAGTTGAAGCGGATAATGCCGGGACGGTTGAGCAAATCAAGGCGCGCACACCGCAAATTCGGGATGCGATTCTTGTCCTCCTGACCAGTTTGGACTCGGCCACCGCGCGTTCCCCTCAGGGAAAACACAAACTGCGCGACGACATCACCGAACGGATCAACGGCCTGTTGCCCAAGAAGTCGGTCAAATCCACGTACTTCACGGAATTTGTGATTCAGTAACCAGGATCCCGCGCCAAGGACATCATGGACAAAATACTCTCCCAGGAAGAAATCGATGCCTTGATGGGCGGGGTCATGTCCGGCGAGGTCGAAACGGCGCCGAAGGAAGAGGAAGAACCCGGGGGAATCAAGGCCTACAGTCTCACGAGCCAGGAGCGGATCATTCGCGGGCGCATGCCCACGATGGAAATGATCAATGACCGCTTCACGCGCCAGCAATCCGTATCCTGGACGAGCCTCCTGCGCGAGAAAATCGAGTTCAGCGTCCTCGGCACGCAAATCATCAAATTCGGGGATTTCATCCAACAGGTGCCGGTGCCGTCCTCGTTCAACCTGTTTGCCATGGAACCCTTGCGTGGCAACGGGCTCTTCATTATGGACGCGATGTTGGTGTACCTGATCGTGGATTTTTTCTTCGGCGGCAAAGTGCAGACGCACGTGAAGCCGGAAGGGCGAGAGTTCACGCCGATTCAACTGCGGCTGATCAAGAAGCTGGTTCAGCAGGCGCTGGTTGATCTGGAAAAGGCCTGGCAGGCCGTAATGCCGGTCAAGCTCAACTACCTGCGCTCGGAGAGCAATCCGCAATTTGCCATGGTGGTCACGACATCGGAAATTGTCGTCGTGATCACACTGCAGGTCCATCTCGGCGACATTACTCGCGAGATGTTTATTGCGTATCCCTATTCCATGTTGGAGCCGATCAAGGAGAAGCTGTACTCGGGGCTTTTTGCCGATAACGTCGAGCAGGACAGCAGTTGGGGCAGCCGGTTTAAAGATTCGCTGCAGGAGTGCGATGTTGCCGTGGCGGTTCAACTGGGGACGGCCAAGATCAACGTGCAGGACCTGATGAACTTTAATCCCGGGGATGTGTTGATGCTGGACCAACATCCCGGCGATCCGATGCTGTGTCTGGTCGAGGGCGATCCGAAATTCCACGGGCAGCCCGGGGTCTATAAGGGCAATCATGCCTGCCGCGTGACCAGGGTCCTGAGTTAGGTCGCGACGCAAGTAAAGGAGAGGTGCGCATGGGCAACGGCGATACAACCCCGCAGGCGGATGCCTCGAATGGCGCGGACATGAGCCCGCAGACGACCTCGTTTCCCCCGGTTGATAACCAGGGGGCGGTGCCGGCTAACAAGAATATCGACTTCGTGCTCGACATTCCGCTGCAGGTGACGGTGCAGATCGGCGCGACGCGCATGCTGATCCGCGAGTTGTTGCAGCTCGGACAGGGATCCGTCATCGAGCTGAATAAACTGGCCGGGGAGCCGATGGAAGTGTTGGTCAACAACAAGTTGGTGGCGCGCGGCGAGGTCGTGGTGGTCAACGAAAAGTTCGGCATTCGCCTCACCGATGTCGTGAGTCCCAATCAGCGCATCCAACAACTCGGATAAGCGCAACGTGATCCGGCGACCCAGCCGGTACGGGCGCGAAGAAAGTCGATTGTTCCATGGAGATTTGGGAAAGTGTGGTCCGCATGGTCTCGGCGCTGGGGGTCGTGCTGGCGTTGATTCTAGGCCTGCTGGCCGTCGTGAAATCCAGAGTTGGCCAACGCTTTCTTCCGGTCGGCGGCGCGCCGTTGGTGCAGGTGTTGGGCAGCGGCTCCCTGGGTGCCCGCAAGCAGGTTATGGTCGTGGCGGTCGCCGGCGAGATTTTGATTCTCGGCACCACGGCGACCGATCTGGTTCCACTCGGGAAAGTGACCGACCCTGAGCAGGTGAAACGGCTCCTGTTGGATGCCTCATCGAGCCCGGCCATCCCGCCAGCCGATCCAGTCCGGTCAGACTATCGCGAGGAGATGGTGCATGCCGGACGGTAACGTCACGTCTCGACAGCGGGCAAGGATGTGTCCGGCCTTTGGCGTTCGGCCCATGGGATTGTTCGGACTTGTCCTGATCCTGACTCTGCTCTGTGTCTCAGCGGCCTCTGCAGAGGGGCCATCGTTGACGCTGGATCTCGGCCAAAGCGGTCCCAAACAGACGGCCGTGGTTCTGCAGATTCTCGCGCTCCTGACCGTCCTGTCGCTGGCGCCCGCGTTGTTCATCATGGTGACCTCGTTCACGCGCATGGTGATCGTGTTGTCGTTCCTTCGCCAGGCCCTCGGAACGCAGCAGGTACCGCCCAATCAAGTGCTGATCAGCTTGGCGCTCTTTCTCACGATGTTTGTCATGGCCCCGGTCGGGCAGGCGGTCTACAAAGATGCCTTGCAGCCTTTACTGGCGGAACAAATCGGCTACGAAGATGCCTGGAATCGCGGCATTCAACCAATTCGTGGCTTCATGCTGAAGCAGATGCGGGACAAGGATCTCGAGCTGTTCCTGGAATTGTCCCATTCACCCAAACCAGCACAAGTGGACCAGGTGCCGACGCATGTGATCATTCCCGCGTTCGTCCTCAGCGAATTGCGTATCTCGTTTCAGATCGGATTTCTGCTCTACATTCCGTTTCTTATCGTGGACATGGTCGTGGCCAGCGTCTTGATGTCCATGGGCATGATGCTGCTGCCGCCCGTCATGATTTCGCTGCCGTTCAAGCTGATCCTCTTTGTGCTCGCAGACGGCTGGTATCTCGTGGTCGGCTCGATGGTGAAGAGCTTTCAATAGGATTGCCGCGATGACGATTGAAACGGTCACGGAAATCGGACGCCAGGCCATCGAAACCGCCATGCTGGTCTCGGCACCGGTCTTAGGGCTGAGCCTGATCGTCGGTCTGATGGTCAGTACCTTTCAGGCCATGACGCAAATCAACGAGGCGACGCTCACCTTCGTCCCGAAAGTGTTGGCCGTCTTTGCGGCCACGATTCTGTTTCTGCCCTGGATGATGGGCGTGCTCATCGCGTTTATGACCCATATCATCACCAGCATTCCGACGTTGATTCACTGATAGGTCGCCCTGAGCATGAACGCCTCGCAAACCCTGCACCTCGCCTTGCCGCAGTTTCAGTCGTTTTCGATGCTGTTGGTGCGCATTGCCGGCATGATCAGCGTGTTTCCCATCCTCAACACGTTGACCATCCCGATGCCGGTCAAAGCCGGGTTAGTCACCATGTTGGGCCTGGTGCTGGCGCCGATCATCCAGTTGCCGCCCTTTCCGGCTGATCCGGTGCTGGTGATCGCCGGTGTCGGAAGCGAATTTCTCATCGGCCTGACCATCGGCCTCGCGGTCCGGCTCTTGTTTTCAGGCTTTCAAGTGGCCGGTGAGTTGGTCGGCACGCAGATGGGGTTTAGCGCGATCCAGATGTTCGATCCCATGAGCCATCAAAATACTCCCATCATCGCGCAATTCCAGCTCACGCTGGGGTCGCTGGTGTTCCTCTCGCTCAATGCACACCTCCTGGTGGTGCATGCCATCGGAATGAGTTACGAATTTGTGCCGCCCTTCGGCGCCACACTGTCCGACGGTATCGCCACCGACATCATTCATTTGGCGCAAAACATGCTGGGCGTCGCGCTCAAGATGGCGGCCCCGGTGTTTGCCACTCTGCTGATCGTTAATACCGTCCTCGCTATTCTTGGCCGCGCCGTGCCGCAGATGAACGTGTTTGTCTTGAGCTTTCCGATCACCATCGGGGCGGGCCTGTTGGCGATGAGTTTGGCCATGCCCTTTACGCTGTCGCTCTTCGAAAAGGAATTCGAACAGCTGGTGGAGACGATCTTGAGTCTCTTGAAGGGCTTGGGTCATGGCTGACAGCGCCCAAAATCGCACAGAACAAGCGACACCGAAACGCAAAGCAGAAGCGCGGTCGAAGGGTCAGATCGCCCTCAGCCGCGATGCCGCCATGGCCGTCGCCTTGCTGGGGAGTTTTGCCGCGCTCTACTGGATGACGCCCGGCATCATGGAACGACTCCGCCATTCCCTGCAGCGCTGGCTCAGCCAATCCATGGAAGAATCGACTCTCCGGGCACTCAGTCTCGATCATTTGCACCTCATTTTGCGCCAGATCGGCATCGACGTCTTTGTCATGCTGGGGCCGGTGGTGGCGGGGATCGCCGTCGTGGGTGTGGGAGCCAACGTGATGCAAACCGGCTTCCTGTGGAGAAAGGATGGCCTCAGTGTCGATTGGTCCCGCATCAGTCCGGTCGGCGGATTCTCCCGGCTCTTTTCTGTCCGGGCCTTGAGCGAGTTGGTGAAATCGTGGCTGAAGATCCTGGCGATTGGCAGCGTCGGGTACATCACCATTAAAGACGACATGCTCCAATTCTCGTCGCTGACGCAGTTCGGTATGGAAACCCTGTTGCCCACGGTGGGGTGGGCGACGTTCAAGGCCGCACTCATGATGACCGGCGCGGCACTGGTCATCGGCGCCATGGACTACGGGTATCAGCGTTTCGAATGGGAACGCGGGTTGCGCATGTCCCGCGACGAAATCAAGGAAGAGAGTCGCGCCGCAGAAGGAGATCCCGGGCTCAAAGCGAAGGTGCGCAGCACCCAGCGTGAGATGTCGCGCAAGCGCATGATGGCTGCCGTGCCGAAAGCCGATGTCATCATCACCAACCCGACTCACCTGGCGGTGGCGTTGAAATACGACTCGAAGGCGATGGGCGCGCCGGTCGTGGTGGCGAAGGGCGCCGGTTTCATCGCCGAAAAGATCCGGGAGATCGGTCGCCAGCATGGCGTCATGATCGTGGAAAACAAACTGGTCGCCCGGACGCTGTACAAGCTGGTCGACGTGGGCCGGGAGGTTCCGGAAGACCTCTATCGCGCCGTGGCTGAGATTTTGGCCTTTGTGTATCGCGTGCGTGGCAAATTGCCGCCGGCGTAGTCAGCCGGTAGGGAGTGGAGATGGCGAAGGACAATACCTCGATACCCAGCACATCGCTCGTGAAGCATCCGGACATTCTCATGTCCGTGGGCGTGGTCGGCATTCTGATGGTGATGCTGGTCCCACTGCCGCGCTTCTTTCTCGACTTATTGCTGAGTTTTAACATCACCCTGTCGATCATCATTCTCCTGGTGGGCATGCAGGTCCGACGACCGCTGGAGTTTTCCGTCTTCCCCTCGATCCTGCTGATGGTGACCTTGCTGCGACTGGCGCTGAACATCGCCTCCACCCGTTTGATTCTGTTGCACGGAAACGAAGGCACGGCTGCGGCAGGAGAAGTCATCCGCGCATTCGGCAATTTCGTCGTCGGCGGAAACTATACCGTCGGTCTGGTCGTGTTCACGATTCTCGTGATCATCAACTTTGTCGTCATCACCAAAGGTGCAGGCCGGGTGGCGGAAGTCGCGGCGCGGTTCACGTTGGACGCGATGCCCGGCAAACAGATGGCCATCGATGCGGATTTGAACGCCGGCCTGATCAATGACAAGGAGGCCCGTCAGCGCCGTAAAGAAATCGCGCAAGAAGCGGACTTTTACGGAGCGATGGACGGTTCGAGCAAGTTCGTCCGCGGCGATGCCATCGCGGCGGTCGTCATTACGCTCGTCAACATCCTGGGGGGATTAACCATCGGCGTCCTGCAGCAGGGGATGACGGTGGCCGCCGCTGCACAGACCTACACCTTGCTGACGGTCGGCGAAGGCCTGGTCGCGCAGGTGCCGGCCCTGATCGTGTCCACCGCAGCCGGTATCGTCATCACCCGCGCGGCGTCCGAGGTCAACCTTGGATTCGAAATCACGCGCCAGGTGTTGATTTCGCCGAAGGCCATCGGGACGGCATCCGGCATTCTGCTCGCCATGGGCTTGGTACCTGGCTTGCCCCATTTAGCATTTCTCGCGCTCGGCAGTTTGACCGGCTGGATGGCCTTTCAACTCAACGAGCATCAGAAAGCGGCCGTCGCAGTTCCCGAACCTGAAACACCTCAAGCCAAAGCTGAGGAAGCCGCTACCCAGGTCGTCCCATTGGATCTCATGGAAGTGCAGGTGGGGTATGGACTCATCGGTCTGGTTGATGGAGGGCAGGGCGGCGCCTTGCTTGACCGGATCAAAGGCCTGCGGCGCCAATTTGCGGAGCAAATGGGATTCGTGCTGCCGCCGATCCACATTCGCGACAATTTACAACTCAGGCCCAATGAATATGCGGCGCTCCTCAAGGGCGTCGAGCTTGCCAAGTCAGAGGTCATGCCGGCCCACGTGTTGGCCATCGATCCGGGGACCGCTCAACGTGGCATCATTCATGGGTTGCCGACCAAGGAACCAGCGTTCGGACTCCCGGCCATGTGGGTGCCGGAGCATCAGCGGGAGCAGGCGCAGATGGCCGGATATACCGTGGTCGACCCTGGCTCCGCCATCGCGACCCATCTGTCGGAGTTGATCAAGCGGCATGCGCATGAATTGCTGGGTCGGCAGGAAGTGCAGGGGTTATTGGATCAGCTAGGCAAGAATCACCCCAAGCTGGTCGAGGAAGTGATTCCGAATCTGATTCCTCTCGGCACGCTGGTGCGCGTGTTGTCGCACCTGTTGCGAGAAGGCGTGCCCATTCGCGATCTGCGAACGATCTTGGAAACCATCGCCGACCATGCGGCGACCACCAAAGACGCGGATATTCTCACGGAAGTCGCGCGGCAGGCGCTGGGGCGGACGATTACGAAGCAATATCTCGCTCCGGATGGCTCGTTGCCGATCATCGGACTCGACCCGCGCCTGGACCGCACCCTGGCCGATCAGGCCAATGCGGCCGGGCAAGGCAATCAGTGGGTACCCGATCCGCTGGTGGCACAGAAACTGCTCAGCGCATTGAAGCAGGCCGCGGAACGCATGGTCGGGCGAGGGCATCAACCGGTGATTCTCTGTTCGCCATCGCTCAGGCGGCATCTTCGGAAACTGACGGACCGCATTTTGCATTCGGTGCCGATCCTGGGATTAAACGAAGTGGATAGCGTGACGCGATTGCAGGCCATGGAAACAGTGCGTCTCGATCTCGACGGCGGTGACACGAGGAGCTTGGCATGAAGGTACGGACCTTTCACGTCGCATCGATGCATGAGGCCATCCGCTCCATCAAGGAGACGCTGGGGCCGGATGCCGTCATTCTGTCGACGAAGCGCGTGCGATCCTGGGATAACGGGTTCGGCCTCCTGGGCGGATCCACGCTCGAAGTGATGGCGGCGATTGAGGGCGATGCCGCGGTGCCGGACTCCGCACCGATACTCGGGGAAGATGATCGTCCCGCTCCTGCCGCCGCCCAAGCGCCAACCGTGCCGGCCGAGGAGTCACGGTTTCAGAAAACGCTCCAGGGCGCGATAGAGAAACGAGACGACAAGCCCCGCGCGGTGGCTCGCCAGGCGTCCTGTATCCCGCAAGAACTCCCGCGCACGGTGAAGTCCTCCGACCGCAACGCAAATAGTCATACCATCACTTTTCAATCATTCCAACGGGTCTATGAAGATCTCCTAGCGCAAGGCGTGGAGCATGCCACCGCGGAAGGCTGCTTGCGGGAATTGCGAGAGACGCTGGTTGAGCAGGGGGCCTCCCAGCGTAATTCCTCCTTGCAGCTCCTGCGAACGGTATTACTGGACCGCGTCACGACGGCCGGCCCGCTGCTGAGCACCGCCGGCGAACAAAAGATCGCCCTGTTTGTCGGACCGAGCGGCGTCGGCAAAACCTCCAGCATTGCGAAGCTGGCGACCCACTACGGCATCGTGGAACAGCGGAGTGTCGCCCTGATTACCATGGACACCTATCGTCCTGCAGCCGTGGAACATCTGCGGCTGTATGCCGAGGTGTTGGGGATTGAGCTGACTGTGGCCGCGTCGTGCGAGGAGGCTCGGGCCGCCATTGCACGGGCGCGCGAAGCCGAATTGATTCTAATCGATACCGCAGGATTCAACCCCTATGAACCAGTCGCGGCACAGCGGTGGAGAGGCTTGGTCAACGGCGCCCTCCCCATGGAGGTGCATCTTGTACTGGCCGCCGGTACGCGCGTGCCGGATATCGTCGTCAGCACCAGCCAGTGTGTGGACATGCCCTCGTTACGACTGCTGTTTACCAAGCTGGATGAAACCACCGGGTATGGCGGAATTTTTGAAGCCACGCATCGTACGGGTATCCCGCTTTCTTACTGGGGCACCGGTCAACGAGTGCCCGATGACTTAGTCCAGGCGCAAGTCAACCGCCTGGGCGACCTGCTGCTTGGAGGACAGATTCTGACACCGGGGGAAAGTCATGGTCAGCCATGGATCAGGCAGGCCACACCGGCAGTGACGCCGGGCATCAAAACGTACACGCGATAGACGCGAGCGAATAACAGGGGAGAGACGATGGCGATCGAACCAGACATTTTGGATCCGCAACTGAACACGTTTGACGGCAGTGTCGGTCCCTCCCGCACTCAGGTCATCACCGTCACTAGCGGAAAGGGCGGGGTGGGGAAGACCAACGTGGTGGCGAACACCGCAATTGCCCTGGCCCAGACCGGCAAGCGCGTGCTCGTATTGGATGCCGATCTCGGCTTGGGGAATGTCGATATCCTGTTGGGGCTCACCCCGAAATACACGTTGGAGCATGTCCTTGCCAAGACGTGCCGACTCGAGGACATCGCCCTGACCGGCCCCAACGGTATCGTGGTGCTGCCTGCCAGCACCGGGATTTCCCAACTGACCGTGTTGACCGAGGCGCAGCAGCTCATTTTGCAGGAAGAATTAGAACGTCTGGCCTCCACCATGGATGTGCTGTTGATCGACACCGGGGCAGGCATCTCCTCCACCGTGACGTACTTCGCGGCAGCCGCCCAATCCATCGTGGTCGTGGTGTCTCCTGAACCCACGTCGTTGACGGACGCCTATGCGTTGATGAAGGTCCTGCTGCGGCAATACCGGGAACGACGCTTTCACGTCCTTGTGAACATGGTGAAGTCACCACGTGATGCGGCCCGCATCTACCGGAAGCTGGAAGTCGCCGTCAGCCGGTTTCTGCACATTTCCCTCGACTACCTGGGCGCCATTCCGCAGGACGACTATGTGCCGATGGCGGTGTCCCAGCAGCGTGCCGTCATCGATCTGTTTCCTCACGCGCCGGCCAGCCGCGCATTTCGAGAGCTGACCGACGCGGTGGCACAGTTGACGCCTCCGGCGCTTCCGAAGGGCACAGTGCAGTTCCTCTGGCAACAACTCTTGCGGACGCACTGACTGAAAGGACTGTACACGAATGATGGAAGCACGCAAAATGTCTGCGACCGGGAATGCCTCGCGGAAGGTGATTGCGGAAGCGGATCGTGAACGGGTCATTCAGGAATTCACCCATGTCGTGAAGGCCATGGCCCATCGGCTGGCGTTCCGCCTGCCGGCCTATATGGATGCCGAGGACCTGATGTCCGTGGGCATCATGGGTCTCATGGATGCGATGGACAAATACGATCCGACCCGCGAGGCCAAGTTCAAAACCTATGCGGAATTCCGGATTCGAGGCGCTATGCTCGATGAGATCCGGTCGATGGACTGGATTCCGCGCTCCGTTCACGAGCGGATTTCCCTGCTCCAGAAAACATACTCCGAGCTGTTACATCGATTCGGGCGGCCGCCCACAGATCACGAAGTCGGCAAAGAGCTGAAAATGTCGGCCGACGAGCTGGACGAATTCCTGACCCGTTCCCGCGGCGCCGTGGTCATCAGCCTGGATGACCTCGGGGTGCAGGATGCGGATGGGCACAAGATCATCAGCATGTTGACCGACTCCAATCAGCCGGATCCGCTCGCGGTTCTTGTGAGCGAGCGAGCCCGTCACGTGTTGGAATCGGCGATTCAGGACCTGCCTGAAAAAGAGCGTCTGGTGCTGTCGCTCTATTATTTCGAGGAGCTGACCATGAAAGAAATCGGGCAGGCGTTAAAAGTCACCGAATCGCGGGTCTGCCAGATCCACTCGAAAGCCATTCTTCATCTCAAGGCCCGGCTCGAACCGGTCGATGTCTAAACGTGCATTCGATTCCGCTCCTCTTCCTTGCTGTCCGTTGTGTGAACAGCCAAGGTGAGTCCGCCCACCGCCTTTAGTTTCCCTCCGCTCTGTCCGATACCCTCTAGACCCCACTATCCATTGGGCAACCACCAGGTCTGTTCGGGCATATGAGCGTGCCTCCACCAGTAACCGACGAGTCGAACGCCGCCACCGGGCGTGAGCCTGCGCCTCATCATGCCTGCTCGCATGACACGCTTTCACGGTCGTACGATGCCGCCCGATTCGGCGTGCTGGCCTGTCTCCTGTTCATGGCGGGCGGTCTGTATTGGACGGCGGCCATCGGCCTCCTGACGATCTCCGCCTTAACGGCCTATCCGGTGATGGTCTCGATCGGGGTGGCCTTCACGTTGATGATTTTCTGTGCGACCTTCTGGACGCCGCGGCCTCGCATCTCTCCCGCACGTATGGCCTGGAGGGCCTCCGAGCGTGATGGAACAAGCACCTACGATCCGGTCACCGGCTTACCGCTGAATCGCCTGTTTCTCTCGCTGCTCCATCAGGCCCTGATCCGCGCACACAAACAAGGCCGGCAGTTAGCCGTGTTGATAATCGAGCTGGACTATTTCACGCCCGCCACCGAAGCCCCTGCAGACCTGAACAGTCACCTCATGTACCGGATCGAAGCGGCCCGCGTGAAAAGCGCCCTGCGCACAACCGACACCGTGGCGAGGATCGCCGAACGGACGTTTGCGGTGTTGGTCGATCACGTCACAGGTCCGGATGACGTGATGATGCTCGCCAGGAAAATGCAGGGCGCGATCGCCTTGCCGATCACCCTCGATGATCACGAAGTGTTCCTGACCGGTCGGATCGGCATGGCGCTCTCCAATCGTGGCGATCTTGATCCCATCCTCTTGCTCGAGGCGGCCACGCGTGCCCTGGAGGCGTCTCAGAACGACGCCTCAGGAATGTCCGGCCTCGAGCCCATGCTCGCACATCCATCTGCAGCTTCCACCTCGACGATCGCGGCCTAATCCTCCAGTGCTCATCCCTGGGACCGGCTCAGGTAGGCAGGACTTTCCTACTCTGCGGTAAAGACTGCCTCCCGTCAGCATCTTTGACAGCTCTCGTCGGCGGCTCCGTCCTACGCGCGCATGCATTCACAGAGCGTGTCGTCTCCATCTATCGACAATCATGAACGATTTCTTCCATCGGAGCCTGCCGACTACGTGGTGCCACGCAGCCCTTCGCAATGGCATGTCGATTGCTAACTCTCCCTGTGACAGACACAAAAGGGTTGGAGCCGGATACCATATGAATCGAGCCATCTATCCCATACTTTCCGGCGCAGTCGCGCAAGAAAAACAACTACAGGTCTTCGCCAACAATTTGGCGAACGTCAATACGGCCGGATTCAAACAGGACCAACAGGGGTTTCGCGGACTCTTGGCCCGTGGTGGGTCGGTAGGGATGGGGAGCGCATCGAGCGGGATCACCTCGACCATGTCAACCAGACCGGCCGGCCCTACCGAGCGCGTGTTCACCGAAGCGAACGGCATGCGAACCACCTTCGAACCGGGGCGGATCCGCATCACGGGTAATCCGCTCGACGTCGCGATCCAGACCGATGGATTTTTCGAAGTGAAGACGCCTGACGGGGTGCGGTATACCCGCAACGGCATTTTCTCCCTCGACGGTCAACGCCGCCTGGTCACCAATTTGGGACATCCGGTCATGGGCACGAAGGGCGAGATCAAAGTGCCGGCCGGCAACATTCAGATCAATGCCGAGGGCGGCATCCAGGTTGATGGCAACGCGATCGGTACGATCAAGGTGGTGGAATTTCCCCCCAATGAGATGCCACAGAAATTCGCCGAAGGCTTGTTCACGGGCGGGAAGCCCAGCGTGTCGAAGAAACCGCAGCTCCAGTCCGGGCATATCGAAGAATCGAACGTCAATTCGTTGAGCGAAATGGTGAAGATGATCCAGGGCATGCGGAGTTATGAATCGGCGCAAAAGCTCATTCAGACGCTGGATCATATGACGGATACGGCCATCCAGGATCTCGGCCGGGTGCAATAGGAGGAGTTCTATGATTCGCGCAATGTGGACGGCCGCGACCGGCATGACGGCCCAGCAACTCAACGTCGACACGATCGCCAACAACCTGGCGAACGTGAACACGAATGCGTTCAAGCGCAGCCGGGCGGAATTCGGCGACCTGCTCTACCAGATTCAACGCTTACCGGGCACGAACGCGTCGAACGTCGGCGTCTTCCCCGTGGGCGTCCAGGTCGGAGGAGGCGTCCGTCCCATTACCGTGGCCAAGGAGTGGATGCAGGGAAACATGCGGCAGACGAGCAACGACCTCGATCTGGCCATCGACGGTGCAGGCTTTTTTCAAGTCGCGCGACCGGACGGCACGATCATGTATACGCGTAACGGGTCCTTCAAGCGCGATAACGTCGGCAATCTGGTCACCGGCGATGGCGACCAGCTCACCCCGGTCATCACCATCCCGTCCGGCGCGCTCAAAATCGACATCGGCCAGGATGGCACGGTCTCGGTATTGCTTCCCGGTGTGACCCAGGCGTCGCAGGTCGGACAGATTCAGCTGGTGCGTTTCGACAATCCTTCCGGTTTGGTCGCGATGGGCGGCAATTTATTCCTCGACAGCTTTGCCTCGGGACCGGCGCAGCAGGGAACCGGCGGATTTTCCACCGGCTTCGGCACCTTGCAGCAAGGATTTCTGGAAAGCTCCAATGTCAATCTGGCGGAAGAGATGGTCAACATGATCATCGCGCAACGCAGTTATGAAATTAACTCGAAGACGATCCAGGCGTCCGACGAAATGATGCAGATCGCCAACAACCTGCGCCGGTAATCGGCGCCGTACCTTGAACGAGGGGTGACACCTGTGAATCGAGCCGGCCTTATCTCTCTGGCGACCATCAGCCTGTTGGCGAGCGCGGTCCTTCCCGCGACGGCAGGGGAGCGGGCTCCGATCAGGCCACTGTTCCGGGTGCACGAGGCACTTGTGCACAGTGCCCATAGTCTTCCGCTGGCCCGCGGGAAACGCACCATTTATCCGGATCAGATTCGCGGGGTCATCCGCGACTTCGTCAAGCGTGAACTTGCGGGACGAGCCGTCGATTGCCAGGTGGCGCTGGGCGACCCCCAACAGCCAATCGTGGTGCCTTCTGGCACGATGGATCTGCAAGTCAGCGCGAATCACTCCGAAGAGCCGCTCGGTCGCCGGGTGTTTCAGATCCATCTGACCGTCAACGGCCGGTTTATCAAAACCATCGAGGCCACGGCGGACGTCGCCGCCGTCGTCGAAGTGGTGGTCCCGGTTCGCTCGATTAAAGTCGATGAGGAGATTGCGGCCGACGACGTGGCGTCCGAACGCCTCGTGCTCTACGACCTCAAACAATCGTTTGCCACGAATCCGGCGGATGTCGTGGGTAAAGCGGCGATCCGTCCCTTGCCGCCTCAAAACGCGATCCGGCTGACCTCCCTGCGCCGTCCGTTTGCCGTGCACAAAGGCGATCGGGTGACGATCGAGGCCCGGCAGGGGGGACTCTCCATTCAAACCGTGGGCGTGACGAAATCGCATGGGGAGCTGGGCCAAACCATCACCGTGTCCAATGTCGATTCCGGCAAGGATCTGCGCGCAACCGTCGTCGGTCCGGGGGTGGTCCGTGTCAGCTTTTAATTCCACGTTCACCATTCATCAGAAAATCGGACTCCTGCTCTGCGGCCTTGTGCTCTTCGTCCTGCCGGGCTGTTCGAGTTCGTCCCCCGCGAAGCCCACGAAGGCGGAGCTGGCGAAAATGCCGCCTCCTAAGACGACCGGCTCGTTGTGGCAGGAAGAGAATGGGCGAGCCTATCTCTACGAAGACCTGCGCGCTATGCGCGCCGGCGACATCATCACGATTTTGATCTCCGAAAAACACAAGGGGTCGAAGAGTGCCGACACCAGCGCGGAAAAGGACTCCACCGTGTCGAACGGGATCGGCGGCACAGGCATGGGCTACCTCGGCCTTCCGGGTATTCGACTCGGAGGAGAAGCCAAGCGGGGATTCGGCATCGACGCCAGCGCCAAAAACAAGTTCGGCGGCAAAGGCGCCACGAATCGCGAAGACACCTTGACCGGCACGATCTCAGCCATCGTGACCGAAGTGCTGCCCAACGGTGATTTGCGGATCGAAGGGCGGCGCGAAGTGACGGTCAATTCGGAGCGGCAGATCATGACGATCGCCGGCATCGTTCGCCGTGTCGACGTCAATACCAAGAACACGGTGCAATCCAGCGCCATTGCCGACGCGAAAATCGAATATTCCGGCCTGGGCGTGGTGGATGACGTGCAACGGCCTGGCTGGTTCGTCAGGATTCTGGATTGGGTCTATCCCTTTTAATGACCGAGTGCGCAGGGTCCACAGGAGCGAGACAGGAGTCATCATGACGAGGCCACGCAAACAACAACGGGCGATGATCATGCAGTGTTTTCGTCTCATGCTGTCGAGCGGAGTCCTTCGGACGCCCTCGATGGACCCGGAGCTTCTGACCCGTCCATGGACGCCGCCGGCCGCCAAACCGGTACCGGTTGTCGAGCCACGACAGCAGGTGAATCCCTGGTTTCGCCGCACCGCGGTAGGGATGCTGGCCTTCCTGACCATTTCCTTCTTCAGCGCATCGTTGGCCCATGCCGTCCGCGTCAAAGACGTCGCGACCATTGAAGGCGTGCGGGAAAACCAATTGATCGGTTACGGATTGGTGGTCGGTCTGGATCGTACGGGCGACCAGGTCATCGGCGGCCAATTCACGATTCAAGCTATGATGTCCATGTTGAACAAGATGGGCATCAATCTGGTCATCGACCCGATTCAGCTGCTCACGCGAAATATCGCCTCCGTCATGGTCACGGCCAAGCTGCCGCCGTTCGTCAAGCCCGGCATGACGCTCGACGCGGTGGTCTCTTCCATGGCGAATGCCAAAAGTCTCCAAGGCGGCACCTTGCTGTTGACGCCGCTCAAAGCGCCGAACCAGCAAGTCTTTGCGGTCGCGCAGGGGCCCGTGTCCATCGGCGGGTTTTTAGGCGGAACGGGCGGCGCCGGCGGCGCCACGGTCACGAAGAACCACCAGGCCGCGGGCGTCGTCCCGGCCGGCGCCATCGTCGAAAAAGAATTGGTCGTGGATATCGACCAGTGGGATACCGTCTCGGTCCTCTTACGGCATCCGGATTTCACCACCGCCATTCGCACCGCCGAAGCCATCGACGGGACGTTTGGAAAGGGTACCGCGGTCCCGGTCAATGCCGGCCTCGTCAAAACCACCCTGCCGTCGACGTTTCAGGGGCGGGTGGTGGAGTATATCGCGACGATGGAAGGGCTGGATGTGAGTGTCGATGTGGCGGCCAAGGTGGTGGTGAATGAACGCACCGGCACGGTGGTGCTGGGTGAACATGTCCGCCTGTCCACCTGCGCCATCTCGCATGGCAACCTCACCATTTCCGTGAAGAACACGCTCAACGTGTCGCAGCCTCCGGCTCCGGTGATTGGCTCCACCCAGGGCCAAACGACCGTCACCCCGGATGTGCAGACCGATGTGGCTGAGGAGCAGTCCCGGCTGATTGTCGTCGATCAAACCGTCACGCTTGGAGAAGTGGTTCGTGCGCTCAACGCGGTCGGCGTGACACCGCGTGATCTGGTTGCCATCTTGTCGGCCCTCCGCGCGGCCGGCGCACTTCAAGCCAATCTTGAGATCGTATAAGGAAGACGCGACCGGTATGGACATCAAAAATCTGTTGAGCGGTCAGCTTGATCTGGCCCAAATGAATGCGACCCAACCCACCGGGCTCGACCGGGTTCAAGGGGAGGGGCAGGCAGGACAGAAATCCACTGAAGCGATGCATAAAGCCGGAGAGGAGTTTGAAGCCTACTTCATCTCTTATCTTATTGGAAAAATGAGAGAAACTGTTCCGAAAGGCTTGCTGGACAGGAAAAACGAACAGGTGTGGTACTCCTTTTACGATCAGGAGATTGCCAAGCTGGCGACACAAGCGGGAGGCATCGGCCTCACGGCCTTTGTGGATGCATATGTCAAAAAAAACAAATAAATCGATCGGTTCTCCTAAAGTTCCCGGCCGACCCCGCCGATAGAGTACTCGACCAGGGGAAAGCCTACGGAACACCCTGCACAGGGGAGGAGAAGCAGTCATGGAGATCTCTCATAATGGCCGGGCCGCAGATCTCGCGAAAATTCTCTTAGGCGTCCAGGAGACCGACCGGACACAGAACAAAAAAAGCCCGTCTCAGACCACGCAGTCGCAAGACCGCGTGCAGATTTCCGAGCGAGCCAAGGAACTCCAACGTCTGCGGGCGGCGGCAGAGCAGCCGGATCACGAACGTGACGCCAGAGTTGGCCAGATTCAGCAGTCAGTCGAAGGGGGCACCTACAACGTCGACGGCAAAAAGGTTGCGGATGCCATCATTCGTAACGTCTTGACGGACGCGGTCCTGTAACGAGTCGCTTCACCGGCTCAACCCTTCGCTCGCTGTTCTCGTAGACCGGAACGTCACTGTCGAGGAGGAAGCGCGGTGTCGACCCTCTCCCAACAGACTCCCACAGAATCAGATCTGCTCGTGCAGGGCATGCTCGATAAAATGCTTGCGTTCCAGTCCCTGCTGCTGGAGGAACAGGACGCGATCCGCTCCCTGTCGTTCGGCCAATTCACCTCTGTCACGACGCGCAAATCTCAACTTCTAGATGAGATTCGAGACCTGGAGCAACAGCGGCGCCATCGACCCTCGCCCGAACTGCCTCACCAAACGGCGCACACCACGATGGAAGAGAAGTTGATCGCGGCCATCGGCGAGACTGACCGTTTGAATCGATTCAACGCCACACTCATCGGACAGTCCCTTGAATTCTTGCACGGGGCGCTCAAGCGTTGGCAGCGGTCCCCGGAATCCGCAGCACTCTATTCATCGTCCGGCACCGCGGTGGCCGCAGGCGCCGGTCTGGTCAGAGCCAAAGGGTAACGAGTCATCGTATGTCAGGACTGAACGGATTATTCGGGGTGGGCTCCAACGCGCTGGCCAGCTATCAGCGCGCGATGTCCGTCACTGGGCAAAACATCGCCAACGTCAGCACTCCCGGCTATTCGCGCCAGGAGGCGATTCTCACCGAAACCCTTCCGGAAAACGGACGCCCCGGCCAGATCGGAACCGGCGTCCAGGTATCCGAAATCCGCCGGTCCGTCGACAGCTTTGTGGAACAACAACTGCTGGGGTCCAATGAGCGGATCGGGCAGTTCGATGCCTCACAGAGGGCCCTCTCACAAATTCAAATTCTGTTTAATGACGCGAACGATCAAGGCATCGCGGCGGGGCTCAACGAATTCTTCAAGGCCTGGCAGGATGTGGCGACCAATCCTGCAGACCTGACCTCGCGCACGGTGCTCCTGACCAAGGCCGACGGGTTAACGAAACTCCTCAACCAGGCCTCATCGCAACTGTCGACGCAACGGATCTCCCTGGACGGCCAAGTCGGAAGCAGCATCAACGACATCAATTCGCTGGCCAGCAAGATTGCCGACCTCAACGCCCAGATCAAGTTGACCGAAGTGGGCGGGCAGCAAGCGAACGACCTGCGGGACCAACGAGGCCGGTTTCTGAACGACCTTGCCGGCCTGGTTGATATTTCTTCGATCGAAGACGGAAACGGGCAGGTTACCGTGTTTGTCGGAGTCGGCCAGGTCCTTGTGACAGACCACACCGCGTTCAAGCTCACGGGCGTTCCCGATGCGACCAACGGCGGATTACTCGATGTGCGGTACGACGGCGGGACAGGCCCCAACACGGATATCACGTCATCGATCAACGGCGGCCGTCTCAAGGGATTGCTCGATGCGCGGGATACCACGGCCACAGGCCTGCAAACGTCTCTCGACACCCTCACGGCGCAACTCGTCTCGCAAGTAAACACCCAGCATAAATTGGGATATGGATTGGACGGGTCCACGACGCAAGACTTCTTCACGGCGACAGGAACGACGGCGGGCACGATCAGCATGGCGCTGACGGACCGGCAGAAAATCGCCGCCTCGTCGACAGCCGCCGGCGTGCCGGGCAACAACGTCAACGCCCTCGCCTTGGCGAATCTGCAAACAGCGTCCGTCGCGGGTCTGGGCAATACGACCTTTCAAAGCTACTACGGCGCAATGGCCGGGAGCTTCGGCGCGACCCTTCAAGGCGCCACGCGGGACCTGCAGGGACAAGAAATCTTACACGATCAACTGCTGGCCCATCGGGCGGAAGTCTCCGGGGTCTCGATGGATGAAGAGTTAATCAATATGTTGAAGTATCAGCGTGCGTTTCAAGCCGCCTCGAAGCTGATCACCACCAGCGACGAAATGCTGCAGACCATCTTGTCGTTGAAGCGCTAACCGTCCTCTCACTTTACCGGGAGTAGGTCTTATGAGAGTCGCCGACCAACAGATGTACAACACCCTGCTCGGCAATCTCCAACGTTCACGGTTGCAGATGCTGACCTCTCAGGAACAGGTCTCCAGCCAAAGACGGGTCTCGACTCCCGAAGACGATCCGAGCTCCTATGGCCAGATTGTCCTCGACAAGTCCGCCTTGTCCCAGACCAAGCAATGGATACGCAACATCGATTTCGGGACGTCGCGAGTCAATGCCGCCGACCAGGCGCTCGGCCAGGTCCAGACCCTCATCACGCGCGTACGCGAATTGACCATTCAAGCCAGCAGCGATACGACCTCCGCGGAAGGCCGCCAATCGATCGCCAAGGAGGTCCGCCAACTTCAACGGCAATTGGTCCAATTGGGGAATACCGAAGTGGCGGGACAAGCGGTGTTCGGCGGGACGAAAACCAATGTGACGCCTTACGTGATTACCACCGGCGATACAGTCACTTATCAAGGCAACACGGAAACCCAGTCGATCGCGGTGGGTGAAAATCAGACCGTCCAAATTCTGATTCCCGGCAGCAGCATTTTTACCGGGGGCACCACGAACATGTTCGATTCACTCCGGGACTTGCTCACGGCGCTCGAAAGCAACAATCGCTCGGGCATTCAAACCGGAATCGGCAATCTTGACCTGGCGACCGCACAGATCAGCGATGCCCAGGGAACAGTGGGGGCGTTGGCTAACCGGCTGCAAGTCACCCACGATGCACTGGACACGGCGACGCTGACCATCTCCAAGGCCATCTCCGACAATCAGGATGCCGACCTCGCCACGGCCATCAGCCAATTGAGCCTTCAGCAGGTCGCCGTGCAGGCCGCCAGCCAGACCTTCAGCAAGATTTTTGATTCCTCGTTACTCAACTATCTGCGGTAACTAACGCTTAAGTTCATTCTCGCCGGAACCGATATACTTCATGTACCCGTATTCACACGCCAAGGAAGGCTTGTATGCTGGTCTTAACACGACGTCGGGGAGAGGGCGTCACTATCGGTCCCGATGTCCGCATTGTGGTGCTCGGCATCAAAGGCGGGCAGGTCAGACTGGGAATCGAAGCGCCGCCCAATGTGCAAGTCCATCGTGATGAAGTGCATGCGAGGATTCAAGACGAGAATCGCATCGCGGCAGGGCCCGGAGTGATTCCTCTGGAAGCCTTTCGCCAGCTGTCGAACAAAACGGGGCGCCGGGGGAGCTGAGAACCATCCATGAAGTGTCAGTCGACCCGATTCGGAACCTTCGAGGTGAACGACGACACCTTGTTGGTGTTTCCATCCGGCATTCTGGGATTTCCCGACTGGACCACATACGTCATGCTCGACCATGATACGGATGCGCCGTTCAAATGGTTGCAGTGCGTCGAAGAACCCCAGTTGGCCTTCGTCATTCTCGATCCGGCGCTCTTCAAGCCGGACTACCAGGTCACCATTCCTACGGATGCACTGATCGAAATCCAGAAGCAGGACCACGACGAGTTGTCCGTCGTCACGATTTTGACCATTCCTTCCGATGACCCGACCGCGGTGACGGCCAATCTGCGTGGCCCGCTGGTTATGAATCACCGCACCAGGCTCTGCAAGCAACTGGTGTTGCCCGAAGATCTGCCGACCCGCTATCCGCTCTTTGCCGCTGCCCCCGCGGTGACCAGTCAGTCGCCATCCCAGCCTCTGCAAGCCGCAGCCCGCTAAACTACCTCGTAGTAGGTCTTCTGCAAGCCGCGTCAGGCCTGTTTACCTTGTGCTATGAATAGAATATTCGATGGCGACACTCGCCTGGTTGGATCACTCGCGCCGATTGAGAGCGATCACTGAGGGGTGGTGGGATTGATCTGACAAGTTAAGACGGCTACTAACTCCTGCACAGTGCGGTCCAACCTCACCAGCAGGCTGGGAGCCTCCGTCAGTGTTCCCAGGCGTCCGGACGCTTCCAGCTGACTCGCCAACAACACGACATCCGGTGCGCACAAATTCCCCGCCGTGCCTTTGAGACTGTGAGCAGCTCGCTCGACCGTCACGGCATCGCCCTGGCCGATGGCGGACTCGATTTCTTTCATCATGACCCCGTGGCGGTCCAGGAACAGCCGGATCAATTGATCGAACAGTTCGGCGTCTCCACCGATGTTCGCCAGCATGGCGCCCGCGTCGAACACGCGCGCGTCTGTCTTGCTGATCTCGCGGGCAGGGGCGGGAGGCGCGACCTCGGCGGCAGCCTTCACGGGTGCCCACCGTTGCAGGATGAGGCCGAGATCATCCGTCTTCACCGGTTTGGTGAGATAGTCGTCCATTCCGGCGGCCTTGCATCGCTCACGGTCGCCAGACAACGCATTCGCCGTCAACGCGATGATCGGAATATGCGCGCGCGTGCGCGACGCGTCCGGTCGTGCTTCCTGAGCACGGATGAGCCTCGTGGCTTCGTACCCGTCCATCGTCGGCATCTGGCAATCCATGACGATTGCCGCATAGGATTCGCGTTCGAAAGCCGTCACGGCGTCCTGCCCATTGGACACTACGTCCGATTGATATCCGAGGCGGTCCAACATGCGCACAGCGAGCTTCTGATTGACCACGTTGTCTTCGGCCACCAGAATTCGCGGGCGGGGGGATTGTTCGGCCAGGGTGTGGCGCGTGATGAGTGTCGGCGAGATCGCTTGACCCTTGCCGGTACCCGCCTCTGCGATCGGCGCCTTGTGCTGCAATCCGAACACCACGCGAAGGCACCCTTGGAGTTGATCGTGCCGGACCGGTTTCGTCAGATAGGCGGTAAATCCGGCACGCCGTGCCCGTTCCGCATGACCGGGTTGAATCAGCGAGGTCAAGACCACCAGTCGCACGCCGGCGCCATGTTGGTGCGCCCGAATGTCTTGAGCCAATTGGAGCCCATCCTTGCCGGGCATCAGCATATCGAGCACGGCCGCATCATAGGGTTCGCCCTTGGCCGCAGCCTGCTCCAGAAGCTCCATCGCTTCAGTGGCATTCCGAGCCTGCCCATCGCGCATGCCCCATCCCGAGACCAGGTGGTGCAGAATCGTTCGATTCGACTCATTGTCATCCACGATCAGAATACGGCGACCGCTCAGTTCGGCCGAGGGAACGATCGCCGGTGAACAGACGGCTTGTTTCTGGAAGAGGGCCGTGCACCAGAAGGTGGTCCCTTCGCCAGGGCGGCTGCGGAGGCCGACCTGACCGCCCATCAGTTCGACGAGTTGTTTCGAGATAGCCAGTCCCAGCCCCGTGCCGCCGTATTTACGTGTCGTGGAACTGTCGGCTTGGGTAAATGCCTGAAACAGGCGTCCCTGTACTTCTTCGCTGATGCCGATCCCGGAGTCCGTCACTTCAAATTTGATCATCACTCCGGCCGGCGTGTCGCTCTCCAGGAATGCCTGCAGCGTGACTTCGCCTTGCTCGGTAAACTTCACCGCGTTTCCAACAAAGTTGGTCAACACTTGCCGCAGACGGCCCGGGTCTCCGCGTAAGGCATTGGGCACGGCGGCGTGAACCAGTCCGGTAATTTCGAGACCTTTCCGCTGCGCCCGCTCCGCAAACTGCGAGAGCACGTCTTCCACCGTGGTGCGCAACTGGAAGTCGAGCATCTCGAGTTCCAGTTTCCCGGCTTCGATTTTGCTGCATTCCAACACGTCATTGATCAGGGAGAGCTGCGCTTCGCCGCATTGCTGAATCGTTTGGGTAAACGAGCGTTGCTCATCTGTCAGCGATGTATCCAGCAGCAGGCTGGCCATGCCGATCACCCCGTTCATGGGCGTACGCAACTCATGCGTGATCATCGCGAGGAAGGACGACTTCGCGCGGGCCGCGGCCTGCGCCTGCTGCAGCGCTTGGTCCAATTGGCGATTGCTCTCTCGAAGATGATCGGCGGTCGCGTTCAGGGCGCGATGCGTCGCATGGACTTCACCGAGGTCGATACCATAGGCGCGCACGAGGTGATTGCTGGGAACAGGGCACAGCGTCCAGCTGTAACAGGCCTCGCCTCTGACGACTTCCTGTGACGTCAGCGTGCGCCCTTCCAGAAGGCATGTGGCCACCAGCGCGGGAAGATTCTCAGGAAGAATGTCCGGTTTTCCATTCGGGTCATATCCGAATCGACACAGCACCTCCACCATCGCAGGATTCACATATAGGATATTGCCGTCCCGGTCGATTTCGACAATCGGGTAGGGGCTTTCGTCAGCCACGGTGGCGAGACGGTCCCGATCTTTCTCCAACTCGCATTCCCGTGAGACATCCCTCAGCGTCAGAAGCCTGGAGACGGACGGAATGCCTGACAGTCGAAGCTGCTCCCACTCGATCACGGTGAGTGCCGCCGCCTCATCCACCACACAGGTTTGGTCTTCAATCGGCGCCCCGACGCGACCGGCCTGGAGTTTCAGCACGCCGGTTGAATGCAAGGAATCGTTCAGTTCAAGCGGCTGACCGGTCAGATCCGATAACAGTTTCCCTGCGCAATCGGACGCCGATCGGCCGAGCAGCCTGGCAGCGATCCGGTTAGCGAAGACGATGCTGTGATCAGAAGCCAGCAGACAGATTCCCAGCGGGACCGCATCCCAGAGTAGGCCCATCGCTTCAGGCGTCGGCCTAAACCCTGTCGGGGGTTGAGAATGATCTGAACGGGACTGTGATGGACGGCTCATACTTACGCCCCACCTACGGCGACATCGAGGTATTGTGGGAGACCGATCTGTTCCTGCCCCGGATCCAAGGCACGGAGGATCGTGCGCGCCGGTTGATCGGCAGCCTGGTTTTGGAGATCGCTCTCGATGGGAGGATTTTGAATCTCCCCATCGGGACCTCTGATGATCCGGATACGCGGACGCAACCGGTCTTCATGATTCAGCCCGATGACGACCGCGCACTCGTTGGTATTGAGCTTGATGAGGCTTCCGAGCGGGTAGACGCCCAACATCTTGATGGCGACTTCCACCAGATTTTTGTCGTATCGGCCTTTGGCCCCCAGCACAAACAGTTGTCGAATGGCGTCGTGCGGCAACAGCGGTGCGCGGCCATAACGGGAGGTGACCAGATCGTCATAGGTATCAGCCAGGGCCATCAACTGCGCCAGCGGCGAGAGGTCGCCCGCTTTCACCATCTTCGGGAAACCGCTTCCATCCTGACACTCATGGTGCTGGGCGATGATGTGGGACACCGCCTCGGGGAGCGAGTCGATTTTCGACAAGACCGTAGCGGCCAACTGCGGGTGTTGCCGCATCAGCGCCTGTTCCTGCTCCGTCAGGGGCGAGGTTTTCCGGTACACATTGCGCGGTAGCCGGACGAATCCAATATCGTGCAGTAATGCCCCGAGCCCGAGCGCTTCCATGTCACTTTCCGTGCAACTGTTTTCCACAGCCAGGATGAGCGTGAGCACGCACACGTCCATGCCGTGATTGGCGAGCGTTCCATCGAAGCGGCGCATCTTATCCAGGCAAAACTGGATCATCATCGCTTCCGGTTGTTCGATGATCTGCTTCAACAGTGTGCTCACCACCGGTTTGAGTGCCGCGATCTTCGTGGGCTGGCCGGCTTCAATGTCGGTGAACACCCGTTCGACCGCTTGCATGGCTTCGCGATAGGTCGCCGCCGCTGCGGCGGCAGGCGAAGCATGGCCGTTCGAAGGTGCGTCTATAGTGTCAGGCTGGGCCGACGAAGCGTCAGGCCCAGAAGCAGGTGCCTCCGGGGGGGCGACAGGGGCTGCCCCTACGTCCAATCCTCGTTCCGTATCAATGGTGACGATCTGAATCCCGTGCCGTTTCAGTTGCACGATGTCATCGGGATTGGAGACCAGCCACTTATGGAGGAGAAACGGGGTCCTGTACCAGGGTTGATCCAAACCCGCGATAAACATGCCGACGGTGAGCTGATCAATGGGGATACGTTTTGTCGAAGCCATGTCAGAGTTATGCCCAATCCTCAAGAGGCCTGTGATGAGAGCGAATAGGGAACGATTTCTGTCCTTTACCTATCGGTCGATGTGAGACCGGTCTTTACTCAGGGGGAACGCCCGAGCAGGACACCGGCTTCAGATTCTGAAGCCGTCTGCCGATAGGACTGACAGGGGTATGTCTATACCGTGCCTGGCCTGTGTGGGGAGAGCTCATGAATGATCTGATCGTGCATTGTCATCCAGCGTCGTTCCTCGAAGTGGGGCTCTCGCTGCAACTGAGTCTGCCCACCGAGGGCACTGGAGCGCAGTACGGCGCTTCCGTCCTAGGATGGAGAGAGCGTAGCTGGATCGTCTGTGAATGGCCGTTTCACTTCGGGCAACCTATTCCCTGCGCGGCGGGCATGCCCTGTCTGTTGCGATATATCTACAACGGGAAAATGATCGGATATCGTACGGACGTGCTTCATGCGCAGTTGCAGCCCTTCCCGTTTTTGTTGCTGGCCTTTCCCGCCACGCTGGAGGAAGTGCCGCTCCGTAAACATGGACGCGTCACGGCACAAGAGCCCATCGTCCTGTTGCAAGCGGAGCAACATCTGCGCAACCAGCCAACCGGCAATCCCTCACGCATCGGCGGCCTCTTAACGGACCTCAGCGCTTCCGGGTGCGCGGTGCTGGTACAACGGCCGATGCAGGACTTTTTCCCCGGCATGGTCATGCGCGCGGAATTCGAAATCGTGGGGACAGGCCACGTCAACAATCTGACAGGGGTCGTCCGAAACGTGTCAATACAGGCAGAGGGAACGCATCTCGGCCTGGAGTTCCGGTTCGACGGGAAGGAAACCATCGAGTACCGGGGATGGGGAGGATCGGTCAGAAAAGCCCTGGAATCGTTCGTCCTTCAGAAACATTCCTTCGAGTCCGCCTAGACTACAGCGGTTGCCGGGGACTGGGAATTTTTTGCCCGGCTGCACACCTCGCATCAGCTCTACGACTAAGAAATCCTACGGTTTCACAATCCTCCTCCTGTCACCCTCAGTGGCATACATCTTGATTAGTCTCCTGGTGCGGTGCCTGGTCTGCTGACAGACGCAGGCTTCCTTTTTGACGCGAGAGGGACCACTACCATGACGCTTCACACACACAGTGCCAAGCTCAACCCGCGATGGTGTCTGGCTCAGGACACGATCGACCGGCAGGATATCGACCATTTGATCGAGTGGCTGCGGACCTACCCGCGACTCACCAAGGGCGCGGTGACGCTCGATTTCGAACAACGCTGGTCGCAGTGGCTGGGACGCCCCTATTCGGTGCATTGCAATTCAGGATCATCGGCCAATCTCCTCATGTATTACGCCTTGCTGCGATCGGGGAAGTTGCGCAATACGAATGTCATCGTCCCCAGCGTCGGCTGGGTCACATCAATCGCCCCGGCCATTCAGTTCGGCTTTACCCCGTATATGTGCGAAGCCGATCCGGACACCTTCGGCCTCGATCTCAATCATCTTGAGGACCTGCTGAAGCGACATCACGCGCAGACGGTGTTGCTGGTTCAGGTGCTCGGTGTGCCGCATCGAATGCGCGAGCTGCAGACATTGAAAGATCGGTACGGGTTTTATCTCCTCGAAGACGCCTGCGCCGCCATCGGCGCCGAGTACGAGGGCCGGAAAGTGGGAACGTTCGGCGATATGGCGAGCTTCTCGTTTTATTTCGGGCATCAGATGTCCACGATCGAAGGCGGCATGGTGTCGTCGAGCGACAGGGAGCTCAGGAATCTCCTCCTGATGTTACGCAGCCACGGATGGAGCAAAGATGTGGATCAGGCGCGGCATCAGGAACTGGTCGACCAGTATCAGGTGGACGACTTCCATTCGCCCTTCGTGTTTTACGAGCCGGGATTCAATCTGCGTTCAACCGACCTGAATGCCTTCATCGGGCTCGAGCAATTGCGCAAGCTGGATTGGATGACCGGTCGGCGGCAAGCGAATCACGAACGCTATCTCGAGCAACTGGGGAAGCGGTTTTACACGCAGCGGCCGCCGCAAGGTAGCAAGGTCGCCAGCATTTCCTTTGGCCTGCTGGCCGATAGCCCCGAACAACGGAAGCGCATCGTTCGGGCCTTGGTGGCCGAGGGAGTGGAAACACGCATCTTCTCAGCCGGCAACCTGGGCCTGCATCCGTTCTGGATGAATCGCTACGGGAAAGCCAGTTTTCCCGTGGCCGACCGGGTCCATCATTGCGGATTTTTTCTGCCGAATCACGCTTCGATGACCGACCAGGACGTCCTGCAGATTTCCCGCATCGTCCTGGAGGCCGCATGAACAGGGGAGTGAGGCAGCACGAGTGGCACAGCCAGAGGGAGCTCGATTGACTATGACGACAGGCTCGACACATGTCCTCATCACCGGCGGCGCTGGATACCTGGGCTCAGTGCTGACCAGACGATTGCTGGATCGCGGGTATGCGGTGACGGTCCTCGATAATTTTATGTACCGGCAAAACAGTCTGATGGATTGCTGTGCCGAAGAGAAGTTTCAGGTCGTGCGGGGAGACTGCCGGGATGAACGGCTGCTGACCGATTTGCTGCGCAAGGCCGATATCATCATCCCGCTGGCGGCGTTGGTCGGAGCGCCCCTCTGTGACAGAGACCGAGTCGGCGCGTATACGGTGAACTTTGAAGCCGTCCAACTACTCTGCAAACTGTCCTCTCCTCGCCAGCAGATCATTTTCCCTGTGACCAACAGCGGGTATGGCATCGGCCAACCCGGTGTGCCGTGCACCGAAGATTCGCCGCTTCGCCCCATCAGCCTGTATGGCGAAACCAAGGTCAAGGCCGAGCGAGTCGTTCTGGATCGTGGCAATGCGATTACGCTTCGCCTGGCGACGGTGTTCGGCGTGTCGCCGCGGATGCGCATGGACCTCCTGGTCAACGATTTCGTGTGGCGGGCGGTACAGGATCGAGCGGTCGTCGTGTTTGAAGGCCACTGCAAACGCAATTACATCCATATCCGGGATGTCGTACGCACGTTCCTCCATGCGATCGATCACTTCGACGACATGAAAAACCAGCCGTATAACGTCGGATTGGACGATGCCAATCTCTCCAAGCTCGAACTCTGCCGCGAAATCCAGCGCGTGCTCCCGCAGTTCGTCTCCTTCGAAGCGCCGATCGGCGAGGATCCGGATAAACGCGATTACATCGTCTCGAATCAACGCCTGCTGGAAACCGGGTTCAAGCCTGAATGGTCGCTGGAACGCGGAATCCGCGAGTTGATCAAGTGCTACACGGTCGTCAAAGCCGGCCAATATGCCAATGTCTGAGTTCAGCGCAAGCCGGCAGCGAGGGCGAGGATGATCATCAGCCGAACGCCGTTCCGTATCTCGTTTTTCGGTGGCGGTACCGACTACCCCGTCTGGTTCCGGGAACATGGCGGAGCGGTGCTCGCGACGACCATCGATAAATACTGCTACATCAGCTGCCGGCAGCTGCCCCCGTTCTTCGAACATCGCACCAGGATTGCCTATTCCCGCATCGAACTCGTGAACAATAATCAGGAGATTGAGCATCCCGCCGTCCGCGGCGTGCTGAAGTACCTCAACATCGACGACGGGCTGGAGATCCATCACGACGGCGACCTGCCCGCGCGAACGGGGTTGGGATCCAGTTCCTCCTTTACCGTGGGCTTACTCCATACACTGTACGCCTTGCAGCACATCATGCCCAGCAAAGCGCAGTTGGCTCAAGCTGCGATCCATGTCGAACAGGATGTGCTCGGCGAGGCCGTGGGATGTCAGGACCAAGTGCTTGCGGCGCATGGCGGCCTGTGCAAAGCGACGTTTTTTCAGAATGGCGACATCGGTCATGCGCCGATCATCATGCAACCGGAACGGCTCGCGGCGTTTCAAAACCACCTCCAACTCTACTTCACCGGGTTTTCTCGGATCGCCTCGGAAGTCGCCCGCGAGCAGATCGATCGCACGAAACAACGTCAGGGTGAATTATCCACGATGTTGCAGATGGTCGATGAGGGCGTGTCGATCCTGACGGGCGAACGGGATTTGGCTGACTTCGGCAGCATGCTGCATGAGGCCTGGATGCTCAAACGGCGCCTGACCTCTCGTATCACCACACCAGCCATCGACGACATCTATACGGCGGCCCGGCAAGCGGGTGCGTTGGGAGGCAAGTTGCTTGGAGCCGGCGGCGGGGGGTTCATGCTGCTGTTCGCCAGGCCGGAGGATCATGAGCGCATTCGTCTGGCACTTCCGGGCTTGCTCCAGGTCCCCTTTAAGTTTGAAGGACTGGGCACCCAAATCGTGTTTTATCAGGAAGATCAGCTGATGCTGGATGACGTGTGGGCGCAAAGCTCCGTGCAGACCGCGGCCCGGCTGAAGGCTACTCTCCTTGGAAAGGCGGCCTGATGGCCCGGTTTCCCGACTGTGACGTGATCATTCTCTGCGGGGGATTCGGCACCAGGCTGCAATCCGTCGTATCCGACCGTCCGAAACCGATGGCGGAGATTCACGGTCGACCGTTCGTGTCGTTGCTGGTCGAACATTTCCTGCGCCATGGCGCGCGCCGCTTTATTTTCAGCACGGGGCATTTCGGAGAGATGATCGAGGACTGGTTCCTGCGCCACCGCGGGCCCTATGAGACGGTGTTTGTGCGCGATCCGGTCCCCCTCGGCACCGGTGGGGCGCTGGCGCATGCCATGCCGCTGGTGCGGAGCAATCCGTTTTTGGTGCTGAATGGCGATTCATTCTGCGAGATCGATCCTGAGCGTTTGTTGCGATTTCATACTAGAAAACGGGCGGGCGCAACGATTGCCGTCACTCACGACGACACACGAGAAGACACCGGTGCGGTGGCGTTAGGGGAGGGCGATCGCCTGTTGTCGATGGTTGAGAAACCACGAAAGCGGACCTCGACCTATCACAATGCCGGGGTCTATCTGTTCGATCGCGCCGTCACCACACTTTTTCCGGACATGCCGGTCTGGTCGCTGGAGCGGGACCTGCTGCCGCGACTCGCCACGGAGCAGTGTTATGGCTTCGTCACCGCCAGCCCGCTGCACGACATCGGTACGCCGGAACGGCTGGCCCGTTTCCGTGAAATCTGGACGGACACATCGGCCTATTTCCCGACCTCGCTCCTCCATCAAAAACAAGGATCGATGTCACGATGAGCCAGCAGGGGGTGCCGATGCCGAAGGCTCTGGCCAGACCGGCCTTTTCCTCACGAGGCGAACGGCTGATCGGGCAGGAAATGTTTCGCGTATTGGATCGTGCGCAAGCCCTGGAACGCCAGGGGCATCGGATTTATCACCTTGAACTCGGCAATCCGCGCATCCCTCCTCCCGTCAAGATTCTTGAGGCCGCGATTAACGAACTGCAAGCCAAGCACGTCGGGTATGCACCGATGGCCGGCCTACAAGAATTGCGCACGGCAGTGGCCGAACGTTACGCCTCGTTGATCGGGAAACCGATTGCCCCCTCGCAGGTCGTCATCAGCCCTGCGAATATGCTCATTCACCAGTTTCTGGATATCACCTGCAACCCTGGGGACCGTGTGGTGCTGTTCACGCCGGCGTTTCCTTCCTATTGGGCAGCAGCGGCACATCTCGAGCTTGAAGTCATGCCCGTTACGCTCCCGTCTCGCGATGGCTTTCGGCTGTCACGGCTGTCCATCGATGTTGCTCTGGCGGCAAAACCGAAGGCGATTATTGTCAACAGTGCCAATAATCCGACCGGCGCCGTCTATGAGCCGGCGGTCCTTCAGGAGCTGGCGGCACGGTGCGGGCAGGCAGGAATCTGGCTCCTGAGCGATGAAACCTATGCCGATCTGACCTTCGATGGTTCGCATGTCAGCCTGGCGGCCCCGCAGGTTGGACATGTCGTCGCCATGTCGTCGTTCTCCAAAGTGTTGTCCATTCCGGGATTTCGTACCGGGTATGCCCTGGCGCATGAGGCGGTCGTTGCTAAACTCGCCCTCTCCAATTCCACGCTCTACTCGTGCCTTCCCGGCTTTACCCAGAGCGGGTGTATCGCGGGGTTGTCCGTGCTCGACGCCTATGCTGCAGAGGTGCGCGCCAGGAATCAGCGTCTCATTGCAACCTGCCATGATCGTCTCACTCAAAGCGGACTGTTGCACGGCCACCATCCGGAAGCAGGCTTTTATCTCTTTGTCGATATCACCGGGACCGGTCTCGACGATATGACGTTCTGCCGGCGTCTCCTGGAAGAACAACATACGGCAGTGACGCCCGGACGCTGCTTCGGGGAGGCCTATGCGTCACATATCCGCCTGGCTGTGTGCGGGCTGGAAGAAGACGTGCTGGAGGGCGTGTCACGCACCATCGCCTTTGCGCAGAAACTGGGAGGATGCCGTGTCCAAGCCGCTTGACGTCTTGCTGGTGACGCCGCCCAGTCGGGTCCAGGTCTATCAGGAACTGAGCCGCGACTTCGCCGCCATCGAACCCCCCGTGTGGTCGGGCCTGATCGCCACCTACCTTCGGCAACAGAGTTGCTCCGTAGCCATTCTGGACGCAGAGGCCCAGGGGCTCACGCATCAGCAGACCGCCGAGCAGATCGCTGCCATCGCCCCCAGGTTGGCGGTCTTTGTCATATACGGGCAACAACCATCCGCCTCCACCCAATGCATGCCCGCCGGCCGGAAGGTCTGCGCGATCCTCAATGCCCTCGCCGATATTCCCACACTGGTGATGGGCACGCATCCATCGGCGCTGCCAAAACGCACGCTGCTGGAGGAGCCCTATACGTATGTCTGTCAGGGGGAGGGACCGGCGACTATTCTCGGTCTGATTGTCGCCTTGCGAGCGCCGCAGCATTCGCTCCGTGACGTGCCGGGATTGTGGCATCTGGAGGAGGGGAATGCGGTCGGCAATGCGCCCGCGCCGTTGTTCCCGAATCTCGACCATGACTTACCGGGACAAGCCTGGGATTTGCTCGATATGAGCCGCTATCGCGCCCACAATTGGCACTGCTTCGGGAACCCTGAATCCAGAACCCCTTACGCTTCGCTGCAGACCAGCCTGGGATGCCCGTTTACCTGCTCGTTCTGCTGCATCAACGCGCCGTTCAGCACGCCGATGTTGCGTGTCTGGAGTCCCGACAATGTCATCGGCCAGATCGACCGCCTGGTGCGTGAGTACGGCGTCTCAAATATCAAAATTCCGGATGAGATGTTCGTCTTGAACCGTCGCCACGTCATCGGCATTTGCGACCGGATCATCGAGCGGGGCTATCGCCTCAACATCTGGGCCTATGCGCGAGTCGATACGGTGCAAGATGAAGTGCTGGAAAAGCTGGCGCGCGCCGGGTTTACGTGGCTTGGGCTCGGCATTGAATCCGGCAGCCAGCATGTCCGGGACGGGGTCGAGAAGGGCCGCTTCGGCGAACGGGAGATTATCGCCACTGTGGACCGCATCCGCTCCCACGGCATCCATGTCGCAGCCAATTACATTTTCGGCCTCCCGGACGACACCCTCGAGAGTATGCGCGCCACCTTGGATTTAGCGCTGACGCTCAATACCGAATGGGCGAATTTTTACTGTGCCATGGCCTATCCGGGCTCGGCGCTCTATGGTCTCGCCAAGCAACACCAGTGGAGGTTGCCGGATGATCAGGGCGGACCAGGATGGATCGGGTATTCCCAACATGCATACGAATGTCTGCCATTACCCACCGACAGCCTGACCGCCACTCAGGTCCTAGATTTCCGCGACCGCGCGTTCCTGGAGTACTTCGGCCATCCAAGCTATCTGGCTATGTTGCAACGAACATTCGGCACGCGCATCGTCGCTCATGTCGCGGAGATGTGCCGGCATCAGGTGCGTCGTCGACATCATGATCACGCGTCCAATCAGGCGGCATAGATGAGTGCAGGGAAAGGAGCATCCATGATCAAGGTGGCAGACTACATCATCAATACGTTGGCCGAACGGGGTATCGATAAAATGTTCGTCGTGTACGGCGCGGCCAACGGCGATTTGATCGATGCGTTTACCCGCACCGCCGCGACCCAGTATGTCGCCGTCATGCATGAACAGGCGGGCGGATTCGCTGCCGAAGCCTATGCCAAGGTCAAGGGCATTCCCGGGGTCGCCATCGCCACCAGCGGTCCGGGCGGCATGAACCTGCTCACCTCGATGGGCAATTGCTTCTACGATTCAATTCCCTGTGTCTTCCTCACTGGCCAGATCAACTCTCGATTCCTCCGTCCCGACCCATCGATCCGGCAAATCGGATTTCAAGAAACGGACATTGTGGCCATGGCCGCGCCGGTGACCAAATACGCGAAGATGATTGTGAATCCTGACGACGTCCGATTCGAGTTGGAAAAGGCTCTGTGGATGTGCCAAGAGGGCCGACCTGGACCGGTGTTGCTCGATATTCCCCTCAATGTGCAAAAAGCCATGGTCGATGCAAAACAGCTGACGGGCTTCGAGCCGCCCGCGGCGATGAGTTTCGACCTCACGGTTGTTGACCAGCAGATCGCTCGTTTCATCAGTGACCTCCAACAGGCGGAACGGCCGGTGATCCTGGTGGGAGGAGGCGTGCGCCTGGCCGATGCCCAGGACGATGTTCGGGCTTTGGGCCGCCGGTTGAACGTGCCCTGTTTTCCGACCTGGAACGCGCTGGATGTGATCAGTTCGGATTATGAGAACTACGGCGGTCGGGTGGGGACTTATGGTGGCGCTGGCCGCAACTTCGGCATTCAGAACAGTGATCTGCTGCTCTCCATCGGGAGTCGCATCTCCGGACGCATCACCGGCGGCAACGTTCAGAGCTTCGCCCGGCAGGCCAAGAAGTATCTGGTCGAAATCGATCCGGCCATGGTGCAGCGAAAGTTTCAACAGGTCCCGTTCGACGTCAACATCCTCTGCGACGCAAAAGCATTTACACAGCGTTTGCTGATCGCCCTCGATCGACGCAGCAAACCCTTGCCGGATTTCTCAGCCTGGACGGGCCGCGTCATGGAATGGAAACGGCGGTACGATCCGGTGCGGCCAGAATTCTTCGCGCAACGCGAGCGCGTGCATCCGTACGCGTTCATGCGGCGTTTGTCCGAGAAAATGGGCGCGACCGATATCCTGGTCGGCGACTGCGGCGGCAACATCGTCGTCAGCAACCATGCGTTCGAGACCAAGTACGGGCAGCGAAACCTGACGAACAATGGCAATTCCCCCATGGGGTTCTCCTTCGCGGGAGCGATGGGTGCCTGGTTTGCCGATCCCACAAGACAGGTCGTCTGCACCATCGGCGACGGCGGCTTCAATATGAACCCGCAGGAATTACAGACCTTCGTGAACTATGGCGTCAACGTCAAAACGTTCATTCTGAACAACCATATCTACGGCATTACGAAGGCCTACCAGGAAACCAATTTTCAGGGACGCGCTGAAGCCTGCGGTCCGAAGGGATACAACCCGCCGGATTTCCTCAAGATCGTCCAGGCCTACGGCATCAAGACGGTTGCCATCGGAAACCATGCCGAGATGGACGCCAAGATCGACGAGGTGCTGCGGTTCGACGGGCCGGTCGTCTGCGACGTGGACATGCACGAGTTCCACACCTACGAACCGAGGATCTTCGGTTGGAAGACGCCCATCGAGGATATGTATCCCTATCTGCCTCGCGAAGAATTCCGCGCCAACATGGTCATCGAACCGGCGGAGGGATGGATGAATCCAGAGTATCCCGACGTGGTTCGGCGAACGGATCAGTCCCAGCCGTAGTTTCACATGAGGTGATGTATGAACGTCTTGTTGCTGTATCCCACATGGACCGGTGCGTACGGACTGTTCGGCCATTTCGCCCGCCGGAACTCAACCTGGCCTCCGCTGAACCTCGCGCTCCTGGCCGCGATTGCTGAACGCCATGGCCACAATGTCACGATCCTCGACGGCGAATCCGAGCAGGTGCCCTTGGAGGAGATGGTGCAGCGAGCGGTGGCGATGAAGCCCGATCTCATCGGCTTTACCGCGACGAGCCCATTTTTCCATCTGAGCAAAACCGTCGCGGAAGGAATCAAACGTCTCGCTCCGGACATTCCGATCGCCGTGGGTGGCCCTCATATCACCATCATGAAGGAGCAGGCGCTGCTCGGCTGCTTTGACTATGCCTTCATCGGCGAGGCGGAGGAGTCGTGGCCACAATTTGTGAACGCCTACGAACAACGCAAGGACCTGTCGACAGTGCGCGGGATTATTTATCGGCGGAACGGGGAACTCGTCTCGACCGGACAGCCGGCCGACATCACGGATCTCGACGCCTTACCGATTCCTGCGCGGCATCGACTGCCGATGTCCCGGTACAAGCTGGGGACGCTCCGCGGGCGTCTGCCGTTCACCTCGATTCAAACCATGCGCGGCTGCCCGTGGAAATGTATTTTCTGCGCCTCGGAGGCGCTGAAGACTACAGAGATGCGGGTGCGTTCTCCGCGATCGGTCGTCAATGAGATGAAGCAAGTCGTGGAGATCTTCGGCACCCGGCATTTTTATATCGTCGACGATGTGATGACCCTCTGGAAAGACCACATTCTGGAGATTTGCAACCTCATCGATCAGGAAGGGTTGGAGATTACCTTCGAAGGCAGCACCAGAGCCAATCTCGTGGAAGAAGACGTCATCGCACGGCTGGTCAAGAGCGGCCTCATTCGTTTGTCGTTCGGCCTCGAAACCGTGGATCCCGAAATACGGCGCACCATGAAGAAACAGGTCCCGCTGGAGCATTACGTGAAAGCAAACGGGATCTGCAACCAGTACGGAGTCGAAGCCTTGAACTCCGTGATGATCGGATTGCCGGGGGAAACACGAGAGACGGTGCGGGCGACGCTGAAATTTCTGCGGCAGGCCAGAGAAGTCAAACAAGCGAACTTTGCCATCGCCGTGCCCTATCCAGGGACCGAGTTTCACAAGCTGGCGGTGAACGGGGAGAAGGGCGTGAAGCTGATGACGCAGGATTTCTCCGAATATCGCCGCTATGGTTCGGCCGTCACCACGGTGGGGGAGCTAACGCCTCACGACCTGATCGACCTTCAGAATGAGGGATTTGTCAGTATCTATTCCGCGCCCTGGCGCTGGATTCCCATGCTGCAGAAACACGGAATGATCGGCGGCTCACTCATGCTGGTCCGCGTGGCACGCCTCTTGTCACAAAAGCTGTTTGCCGGCCACGGACAGGCCTCACAGGAGCAACTCATCAGCCTCGGAGATGGCGCGTTCGGTCGCATACAGGAATCAGCCATGAGCCCACAGACCGTGGGAGTCGCTCCGACAGGATCGAGCAGCACGGCTCCGTTGTTGACCATCACGTCCGCCTCACGAGCGGGCGCCGCGCCGGCCGGTCATTTTGGTCATCCCACGAACCCCAATGGCTAGCCAGTGGAGCCGAAAGGTCTCATGACACCACGTCCACCCACGAAAGTGCTTCTCCTGCAGCTGGAGTTTCCAACCTGGAAGCAAGCTCGCGCGTGGACGTATCCGGCCTGTTTTGGAGTCGCTGAAGGATTACGAGCGAGCGGCGTGGAATGTGTCACGCTGCCCCTCATTGCCGATCCGCCCTATTCCAGCGCCGCCTGGCTCGCACATATGAAGCGGATCATCAACGGCCAACGTTTTGACCAGGTGTGGGTGTGGCTGGTTCACGCCCCGCTGGATGATGCGATTCTGAATTGGTTGAGCGAGCTGGCCCCGGTCAGGGTCGGCATCATCATGGAATCGTTGCAGTACAGCGAAGACGATTACGTCTGGGCTCCTCATCTTCGAGCGCGCCAGGGATTTGTTGAACAACAGGTCCGTGCGTTGACCCACGTGCTGGTTCCGGATGAATGCGATGTCGAGCGAACTGCAGCACGCACCGGCGTTCCTGCTCTCTGGTGGCCGCCGATGGTGCCTGAACGTTTCATCAGCACCCCGTCGAACCCTGCCGCTCACCGGGTCGGCGTCTTCCACGGTGTTCCCTACGGTCCACGTGAACAGTGGATCCATCATCCCGCGCTGAAATCATGCCTCTCCTTCGCCCGGCCATCGGCACCCACAGTGTTTCAACAACTGTTCGATCGGCTGCAGCAATCAGCCATCCAGCGGTTAGGCACACCCGCGGGAATGCCCGCCGGTGAGCTCGCTCACTATACGACGATGTGGCAAGAGGTGCGCGAAGGCGAATTCCGTGAATGGATGGCTCAACTGCCGCAATGGGCAGCGATCGTCAATTTGCCCAGCCTGGCGAAATTTTTTGGGGGGCGCGTCTTTGAAGGCATCGCTGCCGGCCGTCCGGTCGTGTCGTATGCTGTGCCGGGACATCCCATGAACAACAGCTTGTTTGTGGAAGGGGAGGAGATTCTCTACTTTTCACCGAGCCGGCCTGAATCACTGGCGGAGGTCCTGGACCGCCTGTTGGCCGATGACACATTGGGGACGCGACTGGCCGGTCACGCACAGCACAAACTGCAGACCTATCACACCAGCGAGCGGCGACTCGCGGAAACACTCGCCTGGATTCAGTCGGGAACGAAGCCTGTCTATGGTGAACGAGAGATCGGTGCCGCCTATGCACTGTCTTCTGCCGAGACCGGCGATGCCATTCCAGTTACCGAACCGCGCCGCAGGGAAGCTGCTGGCAGCGTCGACACGACGATTTTTATCCTCACAGTTGACGATCCTGCGTATCCCGCGTGCAAAGCCGCTGTCGATGCGCAGCAGGGGGGGCCGTTTCACGTCGAGATCATCCGCAATGTCGCCCCCTTCAGCGCGGCGGCACAACGCATGATTGCAGAGTGTCGAACCGAGTTCTTTATCCAAGTCGACGAGGACATGATCCTCACCCCCGATGCGGCGACCAGGATGGCGGACCTGATGCGCCGTGCGCCGGCCGACGTCGGCATGATCTGTTTTCATCTCTACGATGAAGATCGCGCCTGCCGGATCCAAGGCATCAAGATCTATCGCACGGCGGCCATGAAACCCTTCGCCTTCCAGGATCTCAAGGCGAGTGAGATGGATCTGCTCGAGCAGATGGGCCAACGGGGTGTCCGGTGGGTGCTGCATCCGGATGTCATGGGTCGGCACGGGACTCTGTATACACCGGAAACCATCTATCGCCGCTATAAGACGATGTATGAAAAAGACATCCGGCAGTGGAATACCCTGACCTCGGATATCCGCCGGAAAGCCGACCAGTTTCGAGCGACAGGGGACTTGCTTGCGCTCTTTGCACTGCTCGGGGCCGCGCATGGCATCATCGAAGGTCCTCGATCGGCCGACCGCGAAAAAGATGCGCGAGCGTACGGATTACACGAACTGGGCGTCTTCGCCCGACTCTTCCGGCAAACGCCGCCCGCAAGCCAACCCTACGATCCCAAGCGAAGCGGAACGCCCGTAGCCAATAGCCCTTTGGCACCCGAGGAGGTGCATTGGGTGGGGGAGACGGCGGTTGGGAAGGCACCCGAGAAGCAGGCACAGCAGGGTGCCACCCCGGCATCGCAGGCTCAACGTCAGCATGCTGCGCGGATCCTCATTGTCACCCCGTATTTCTGGCCCTCCGTCGGCGGTGTGGAAAAGGTGGCGGAAAGTTTGGCGATCGGCCTGCAGTCTCGAGGACATGCCGTCGAAGTGGCGACCTATGCGCTCACCGAACGTTCGGCCAAATCGCATCGTGGTATTCCCATCATCGACCTCACATTCCCGGCCGACTTCGAAACGACCAGTCCCTATTCCATGCTGGAAGTGAAACGGTTGATCGAGTCGGGACAATACGGCTGCTGTATTCTCCTGGGCGCCCCGTTGCATCTGATGTTTTACGCCGCGCTCGCAATCCCAAAAGATCGTCCGGTTCGGTTCATTCTTCAGCCGACCATCAACAAAGAGATTGCTGAATTGTTGGAGGGGAGCGAGCAGGGGCGCGCCATGTTGTCTCAACTGGGGCAACGCGTGAACGCCGTCGTCACGTTCGGCGGCAATGGATACGATGAACAGTTCTTTCGAGCATGCCGGATTCCGACCTGTGTCATTCCCAACGGCACACCGGCACTCGCGCCCAAGAATGATTTCAGGCAGCGCTACGGGATTGCCCGCGAAACCTTCCTCGTGATCCATCCCGCCAATCTCTACAAGGTCAAAAATCATCCGGGATTGCTCGATGCGCTGGATAAACTGCCGGCCGGCATCCAACTCGTGTTGATCGGCAATGACACACTTGAAACCGAGTATGTCGAGGCCGTGAAAGCCCGCCTTAAGACTCGGCCAGATGTCCAGCTGCTTGCAGGACTTGACGCTGGCGATGTCGCTTCCGCCCTGGCGGCGGCCGATCTCGTGGTGTTAGCCTCGCATGCCGAAGTCTCGCCGTTGTGTTTACTGGAAGCGATGAGTCTCGGACGGCCCTGGCTCGCGACACCGGAGTGCGGGACCGCGGTGGAACATGCTGGAGGACTAGTGTTGCCTCTGTCGCAATTCGCTGCCGCAGTACGCCTGCTCAAGAGCCACCCAGAATTCTGTACGGAACTCGGACGACTAGGCCGTGAACATTGGGCGCAGTCGCATGACTGGGCGATCGTCTTGACGGCCTGGGAGGACTTGATCGACGGGCGGCCGGTCTCACATTCATTTGCCACACCGGTCTCCATTGCCGAACGACGAGAGGCTCTCCGCGAACAATTCCGTCGTCTTCTGGCACAACAAGGCACTGTCGACGCGTCTCCTGCGTCACAGCTGCCGGTCGAAACGAAAGGGGTCGTGATGGACGGGTTGAACCAAGGAATACGGGGCTCGGCAGATCGACTCGCCGGGTCGAATTCCGCCCCGACGCCGCAGGAACAGAAACAACAGGATCAGTTTTACATCGACATGTTCGTGAAGAGCCGGGGCTGGTCATCTCCCGGACCCAATCATGACGAAGCGGCCCGGTGGAGCAAAATCGCGGCCTTTCTGGAATATCTGCTCCGTCGCGTGCGTCAGGCGGACCCTCAGCGGCAACTCCGCATGCTGGACGTGGGATGCGGGCGCGGCTGGCTAACCAATTTGGCGACGGCGTATGGCACATGCGAAGGCATCGAACCGGTAGCCGGTGTGATCGAGCATGCGCGACGGTTATTTCCGCACCTGCGATTCGAAGCGGGTACGGCTCAGAGCGTGCTCAGTCGACCGGATTTTGCCCCTTACGATGTCATCCTCTGTTCTGAAGTCATCGAACATATTCCACACGGCCGGAAAGAAGGGTTTGTCGCAGAATTGGCCATGCTTCTGAAGCCGGATGGCTATGTCATTCTGACGACGCCTCGCGGAGAGATGTGGGAACAGTGGAAAACCATCGCACCGCCTTGTCAGCCGGTCGAAGATTGGGTCACGGAAGCGCAACTACGCGACATCTTCACGAGCCAAGGGTTCTGCGAACTCGGCCTGGAACGGGTGCACTGCGAAATTCCTTCGCTGCGCTATATCCCCGCACCCACACCGGCGGATTTCTCCAAACTCAAGCTGGTGCCCATCTATCAAATCTGGGCCTGTCAGCGTCGGGGTGCTTCCCCCGTGTCCTCGTTTACACGTCCGCCCATGGTCTCGGTCATTGTGCCCACCTACAATCGGCCTGATCGCCTGCAGGTGGCCCTCTCCAGCATCCTGGCACAGACCTATCAAGATTTTGAGATCATCGTCGTCAACGACGGCACAATCGATGTGAGCGGCGTGATCGCCCCCCTCAATCGGGACGGTCGTATCACCATGGTCCGGCACGATCACAATCGTGGATTGGCCGCGGCTCGCAATACCGGCATCCGGGCAGCCAAGGGCACCTACATCGCGTATCTCGACGACGATGACACCTACCTCCCGGACCATCTGCACACCCTGGTCACGGCTCTACAGTCCGGCGAGCATAAGGTGGCCTATACGGACGCCTGGCGTATCCATGAAGTACGGCAGGGCGATCAATACGTGGCGAGCGGACGGGACATTCCCTATTCGCGCGACTTCAACTGCGTCGATCTCCTGTTGTGCAACTATTTCCCGGTGCTCTGTGTCATGCATGAGAAAGCCTGCCTCGATCAGGTCGGCGTCTTCGACGAATCGCTGTTCGCGCATGAAGATTGGGATCTCTGGATCCGGATGGCGACGATCTATCCGTTTCTCCATATCAAGCACACCACGGCGGCATTCACCTGGCGCCGCGATGGCTCATCGATGACCAGCAGCACCAGTGACACCTACCGACGCACGACCGAAATCATCTATAGAAAATACCGGCCGTATGCGGAACGCATCGCCGGGGTGCTGGAGGCACAGCAAAAGAAACTGGAAGGTATGCGATCCGACGCGCAGACCAAGACGTTCGATTGCTCCATTATCATTCCGGTGTGGAACAACCTGGCGCTCACGACGCAATGTTTGACCGCTCTGGCGGAGGTTACGCAGGGGGTGTCGTACGAAGTCATCGTGGTGGACAATCACTCGACGGACGAGACTCCTGCGTTTTTAGCCGGCCTCGGCGGCGATGTCACGGTTATCACCAATGAGGACAATCTCGGGTTTGCCAAGGCCTGCAATCAGGGCGCTCAGGTGGCCAAGGGCGAATACCTCGTGTTCCTGAACAACGACACCATTCCACAACCCGGGTGGCTCAGCGCCCTTGTTGACGAGGTGAAGGCCCATTCCGACGTGGCGGTGGTGGGAAGCAAACTGTTGTATGGAGACGGCACGATCCAGCATGCGGGTGTCGCATTCTCGCGTGAATGTCTCATGCCCTACCATATGTATCCGGGAGTGCCGGCCAATGCGCCGATGGTCTCACGTCGCCGCGAGCTGCAATGCGTCACTGCCGCCTGCATGCTCATCCGCCGGCAGGTGTTCGCCCAGGTGGGAGGATTCGACGAAGGCTACCAGAACGGGTTTGAGGATGTGGATCTCTGCCTCAAAATCGGTGAAACACATTGGAAGATTGTGTACCAGCCGCAAAGCACCGTCATTCATCTCGAAAGCCGCACGCCAGGCCGGAAAGCACATGAGGACGAAAACACCTTCCGCTTCCGTGAGCGTTGGGGCCATTGCTGGTGGATTACGGACGAAGACCGGCTGCACTTTGACGATGGTTATTCCGTACATACTCACCTCAAAGACGGCATTCTCGGGTACACGCTGTACCTGATGACCGATCCAGCCGTTCAAGCCGAACGGGCATTGATCGCCGACCTCCAGCGAGCGACGGCCCTCAAGGATCAGGACAAGATGGTCGCCTTGCTGAAACGCGTCGATCAATGGCCAGCCGATGCATGGATTCTTCGTTGGAGTGCCTCACTGAGCGAGAGCATCGGCCACCCAGAACTGGCCCTTCAATTCTGGAAACGGGTGCTGCCACTGAAAAACGATCCTCAAGCCCGCTTGGCTCTGGCGAAGCATGCGTTGGAGACAGGGGCCATGAAAGAGGCGGATAACCATGTGACCGCGCTGCTGCAGGCCGAACCGTCACACGGGGAGGGATGGCTCCTGCGCGGCATTCTCGCCATGCAGCTCAACGCCTATCGCGATGCGGAACAGGCGTTCGAACAAGCGAAACAGGCCGGCGCGAATCCCCGGAAGGCCATGCTCGGGCTGGTCATGGCGACCATGGGGGACAATCGAGCTGAGGCCGCCTGGTCTCACGTCGCAGGCCTTTGCGCCGATCATCCCGATGACGAAGAGTGCATGCACTGGATGTTGAAATGCGGCACGTTTCTCCAGCGCTGGGAGGCCCTCGCGTCGCGACTCTCCTCGTTTGTCGCCCGCAATCCGGCCAATATTGCTATGCGATTCGCCCTGGCGGGAGTACTGTTGAGAGCAGACCGTCGAGCGGATGCGCAGCGGGAATATGAGTGGTTACGCGCCATGGTGCCGACGTTCGAAGGCATGGACGAGTTGGGGAAACAATTGGCCGGATCAGAACGTCCCTTGGTACCGAATCATGCCGCATGAGCCCGCGCCGGAGCATCGCGATCTGGTGATACAGCTGGCTCGACTGGGTGATCTGGTGCAAACGCTGCCCGCCATCGAATCGTTGCAGGAAGCCTATCCGGAACGGAGCCTGGATGTTCTCTGTGCGGCACCGTTGACCGGAGTCCTTGCCGCAGTTCGTGGCATCGATCGTGTGATTCCATGGGACGGGGCACAATGGCGGACCTGGGCCACTCGCTGGCAGGAGAATCCGGCGGCCACGCTGCAAGTCATGCAACACTACCTCGCGTCTCTCGGTGACACGATGTATGAGCAGGTCTATCCGTTGAATCAGCACGAACGAAGTCATCTGATGACGCAGCTGTTCTTAAGCCATTCCTCCCGCGAGCAGGAACAAGCTCGCATTGCGGCGCGCATGCACCCATGGGCACAACATCTTCGGCACGTCGCGAGAGAACGGGGGGCCAATCGCGTGCATCTCGCTGACGTTTGGTGCGGCATGTGCGGAGTGCTGCCGCGCGGACAAGCCCCGTCCCGTGTGCCACCGGCCGTCGAACTCCCGGAAGACCTCGCCGGGATCGGCAAACGTCATGGACTCTGGGTCGCAGTGGCCACCGGAGCAGGGGAGGCGGATCGTTGTGTGGCACCGGTTGTCTGGAGCCAATGGATCCGTGAGTTCCTGGCACAGACCCAGGACGGGCAGGTTGTGCTCATCGGCAGCGGCACAGAGCGTGAAACCGCGCGGGCGATGCTCGACTCAGTTCCCACGTTACTCCACGGTCGCGTATGGGATGCGACTGGTCGCACGAACCTATCCCAGTTGATGCTGGTGCTTCATAAATGCGACTGGGTGATCGGAGCTGATACGGGTCCGCTTCATCTCGGCACGCTAGTGGGTACTCGTGCCCTCGGCTGGTACTTTTCACGTGCCCGTCTGCACGAAACCGGACCCTATGGCGAAGGGCATTGGGTCTATCAGCATGCCACGCAAACGCAGCCTCAACAGTGGCCGATCAAGGAGAGCATCGATTTGATGTGCGGCGACCGCGTGCGTAGCGCCACGGATTGGTCCCTATGGAGGAGTCGAATGGATCGATGGGGAGCGTATTTTGATGACGGCTCCGGTACACAAGCCGTCGAGCACTCGCGTGCCGACATCTGGCGAGCTTGCGCACCGGCCCTCTGCGAATCGATTGCGGCATGAACATCTTTCAGGACAACCTGGACCGTCTAGCCTCACGCCATCAAGACCTAGCCACAGCGGCCAAGCCCGCAGCCGGCGGCGTGCTCACGGTTGAGCCGGCTCGAACCGGTGTCCCTTCTGCACGTCGATCCGGCCGCTGGATTCATAGTGCGTACGATCCCCTTCGTGAAGCGCAGACCTGGGCGGATACCCATGCACCCGCCTGCCGATCTGGCGAAATGGTCGTCGTGGCGGGGGTCGGGCTCCTCTATCATGTCGAGGCGCTTCGAAGAAAGCTGGCGCCTGACGTGTCCCTCGCCGTCCTGATTCCTAACCTGGACGAATTTCACGATGCATTGGCGGCTCGCCCGCTCGAAGCCTGGAGTGAGGCCATCCTCTGGTTGCCAGGAGCGCCGGCTGAGATTGCCGCGACATTGACGAAAATCGGCCGCCCGCTACGCTGTCTGTCGTATGCGCCGGCGGTCGCTTGGGATACAGATTTTCATCGCGCCCTTGAAGAAGCCCTACGACGCGACATGTCCCGTCAGGCGGGCGGCCAACTGACGATTGCCCTCGTGGGACCGATTTACGGAGGCTCTCTCCCGATCGCGCGTTATGTCAAACGCGCGTTGGAAACGCTCGGACACACGGTGCAGTGGATCGATCACAGCGTGCATGCGGCGAGTTATGACGCGATGGGAACCCTGAAGGACCAGCGCAACCGGCAAATGATGCAAGGCCGGATGGCCGAGGTCCTGAGCCAATGGACCCTGGCCACCCTCGCCGAATCGCCACCGGACCTTGTGCTCTCGATGGCCCAGGCGCCCATGACACTGCCGGTCCTCGAACATCTCCGGAAGAAGAAATTTCTGACGGCGATGTGGTTCGTCGAAAACTACCGGCATCTGACGTACTGGCAACAGCTGGCGTCAGGATACGAGTTCTGGTTCGTCTTTCAACAGGGGGCCTGCCTCGACGCATTTCGCCAGGCCGGAGCGCGCCAGGTGAGTTATCTTCCAATGGCGGCCGATCCTGATTTGCATTGTCCCATGTCCATAACAGATGAAGACCGGCACCGGTTTGGGTCCGATGTCTCGTTCGTGGGTGCAGGGTATGCCAACCGCAGGCGGCTCTTTCCTTCGCTACTCCGCCAGCCCTGGTCGTTCAAACTGTGGGGTAATGAATGGGACGGGGCCGACGAGCTCCGTAGCGTTCTGCAACTGAACGGTGCCCGGATCGACACGGCCACCTGCATGAAGGTGTTTAATGCCACAACGATCAATGTGAATCTCCATTCCACCACCGGCGTAGGCCTGGATCCTCAAGCCGATTTCGTCAATCCACGCACCTTTGAATTGGCTGCCTGCGGAGCGTTTCAGCTGGTGGACCACCGCTCAGAGCTGCACCGGTTTTTTACTGAGCAGGAGATGGTGTCGTTCAAGGACTTTGGTGACGTTCCCGGATTGGTTCACCGCTGGCTGAATGATTCCGCCGCCCGTCAGGCCATGGCTGATGCCGCTCGCGCCCGTGTGCTGAGTGAACACACCTACGTGCACAGGATGCGGGAGTTGCTGGGGCACATCGGCTTGTCGCAGCCGGATCGCGTCGGGTCCGTCCTCCGTGGGGAGCGCCAGCAAGAATCACTGTTGAATTGCTGCACCGATGATCGCCCGCTGGAGGCGCTGCTGCGAGACTGTCCCAGCGGGCAACGCATCGAATTGAAAGACGTGGCGGCCCGCATTCGTAGCAAAGGTTCGACCGCCACGCTCAAACGCGAAGAACTGATGGTGCTGATGCTGGATGAATACCGGAGCGAGACCCGCGACCTGCTATGAACAAGCGCGTCCTTCTCATCAACATCACCAGGATGGGCGATCTCGTGCAGATGGGCACGCTGCTTCAGCGCCTCCAGCACGAATGGCCGGGCGCGGAAGTGGATCTGGTGGTGGATCAACGGTTTGCTCCGGTGGCCAAACTTCTGCCGCACCTTCGGCACATTGTCGAGTACGACTTTCATCGCCTGGTGGATGAGAGCCGAGCCCAAACCAAAGATGTGGTGACCCTGTACCAGGACATGACCAGGTGGGCGGCCCCGCTCGTGGAAGCCCGGTATGACCGGGTCGTGAACCTGACCTTCAACCGGCGAAGCGGACTCCTGACGTCCTACGTCGGTGCGAAGGAAATTCGCGGCATCGCCGCCCCGAAAGACGGAGATGTGACCATTCACAATCCCTGGATGGCCTATCTCACGGACGTGCACCATGAACGTCGGTTCAACCACTTTAACCTCGTCGACATCTACGCCCTGGGCGGTAGCGGCACCGGCCCATTTGCGCCGCTCTCGTTGACCATTGCCCAGGACACCGCAGACTGGGCGCGCAACTTCCTGGCGCCGCATGGCGGACAGCAGACATCCTGGGTGGGGGTGCAGGTCGGGGCGAGCGACCCAATGAAAGCCTGGCGGCCTGAATTGTTCGGACAGACCTTAGCGGCTCTCAGTCGGCAAGCACGAGTGGGCTACGTGTTTATCGGCACCGAAGAAGAACGGAAAGCCATTCACCTGGCTCAAACGACATACCGGAAGAGCGGAGGAACCGCGCCGCTCTGTGATGCGGTGGGTAAGACGACCTTGCCACAACTCGCCGCCGTGCTGTCACAGTGCCGGCTCCTGCTGACCAATGACACCGGGCCCATGCATCTGGCGGTAGGAGTCGGCACGCCGGTGATCGACCTGTCAGTCGGGCACGTCGATTTTCGCGAGACCGGACCCTATGGACCGGGCCATTGGATGGTGCAACCGGATCTGGGATGCGCGCCCTGTGGATTCGATCAAGTCTGTTTGCATCATGCCTGCAAAGACCGGCTCGTGCCGGATCAGATCGCGGCCTTGTGCTTGCATGTGCTTACTGGCGTGGCCTTTCCGGGTTTCATCACCGGAGCGCGAGTGTATCGGTCGCGCGCGGATGAGGATGGTCTGGGAAGCACGGAACTTCTCGCTGGGCGGGAAGATCCGCTGATCGAGTGGTACGGTCGTTTTTGGCGCCGATTCTGGTTCGAAGAATTCAGCGGCCGTGCCAGCCAGGTTCCTGCTCATCTCGCACCTTCTCCCGATTGGGCTGACGCGCTATGTGTGATGGAGCACTTGACGCCTCTGGCGAAGAAGCTCGTGTCGAACGCGGAAGAACTGGTCCGTCTCACGACCAGGCGGCCGTTGCCTGTGAGTGCGTTGCAACAGATGCAACGGCATGAGACCGCGGAACGGCAGCAGATTGTGGCGCTGAGCATGCACTCCCCGGCGACGGCATCACTGGCCGTGGCGATGGTGCGGGATACGCACACTGATGATGGCAGCGAACTGACGGACCTCGCGCAATCCCGGCTCGCCACCTATCGACGGTGGCACAAGCGGCTGCATGCGGTGGCCACCGCATTTCGTGTATTGAATACCGCTCAGGGACTGGTGCGTCGAGGGCAGCCCCGGCGGCTACCCATGGCGCGTTCCGCGTAGCAAGAGATGAAGACGGTGCGAATTCTTTCACAGGAGCCTGATCATGTACATCACCCTTGATGGCGAACAATTGCAGATACCGGATGACACCTCGATGATGAATGCGCTGGCGGCGCTGAGCGATAAGGCACATGCCAAACATCGCATCGTGACGTCGTTGACCATCGGGGGACAGACGATCAGCGACCGCGATCTCACCCCGTCGTTTCTCAATCAACCAGTTCGGAATGTGGGGACTATGCAGGCCATCTCCCAATCGCTGCAGACCATCATTATCGAGGCCAAGCAGGCCATCGCGCGATTTGCCGCAGAGCTGCGAACCGACGGGCAGGTGTTGCTGGCACCCTTGCGTTCAGGAACCGCCCAGGTGGGGACGATCGATGCCTGGCTCGGACGGCTGGCGGACTACACCGAAATGCTGGAAGCCGGGCATGCCCAGGGTGTCAAAGGGTTGTCGTCAGCGTCGTTACTCCCGTGGATCCAGGAACTCTTAGGCGCACGCACCACGGCCGATGCGATTCGTGTCGCAGATCTCCTCGAATATGAATTATTGCCCCGGCTCGCCGATGCCCGTTTGGCTGCTTAGTGTCCATTGGTATTCGATAGGGCACACCGGCCGCTCCTGCTCATCATTGCAGGCATGTTCTGCACAGCCTGAACCGCTTAAGTCTTCCTGACAGCCTACCGATAAGGGGCACAGCAACACGGTAAAAGGGCGCAACGGAGATGTGGCCACATCTCCAGCAGGCCTGATTACCACCTCGTCGGCACGGACGCTGGCGAATCCGAGAGTAGTGCGGAATCTTCAGGAGGAAGTACGTCATGGCATTAGTAGTCAACACCAACGTTGCGTCACTGGCAGCTCAGCGGAACCTGGCAATCAACCAAGCTCAATTGGGTAAATCCGTTGAGCGGTTGTCATCTGGTTTGCGGATCACCCGTGCGGCGGATGACGCGGCCGGTTTAGGCGTGTCAGAAACGTTGCGGGCGCAAATTCGCAGTATCAATCAGGCCAATCGAAATGCCGGTGACGGTATCAGCTTGACGCAGGTCGCCGACGGCGCGGCGGCCACGGTCGGCAGCTTGTTGTCTCGTATGCGTGAGCTGGCGACTCAGTCTGCCAGTGGAACATTGGGTACGACCGAGCGCTCCTACCTGGACCAGGAATTTGTTTCGTTGCGTTCGGAAATCGACCGGATTGCGACGACGACGGAATATAACGGTCAGCCGCTTCTGAGCGGAAGCAGCAACACCTTTGAGGTCTTCATCGGCTTCAAGAGTGGATCGGGCAATTCGTTGAGTGTGGCCTTGGCTGACCTCGACGTGGCGGCGATCGGTTTGACCGGCGCTAGCGTGTCGACGGCCGCAGCTGCACAGTCCATGCTTTCAAATATCGACAGCGCGATCAGCGCGGTCGCAACCGCCCGCGCGAACTACGGTTCTATCCAGAGCCGCTTTGAAGTCGCGATCCAGAATCTGACGGTCACGGCCGAGAACTTCACCGCGGCCGAATCGCGGATTCGCGATGCGGACATTGCTCAGGAAACATCTGTGTTCACGAAGAACCAGATCCTCACCCAATCCGGTATCGCGATTTTGGCGCAAGCCAATTCGCTGCCACAGCAAGCGTTGGCGCTGCTGCGAGGATAAGGCGTCAGCCGGCGGGTAGCTCTCCAGCGTGAGAGCTACCCACGGCCTGATCCTAGGAGGGTAACATGGTCCACGATGTTTCCAGTATGAAAGACCTCCCCGCAGCTGCCATCCAAGCGACGCAGAACGGGCCAGCGCATTCGACCGAAAAGAAGGTCGAGGCCAAAGCGCCCGAATCTGAGCCGTCTACGAGTGAGACGAAGGGAAAAGATCTGGAACAGGCGCTCACGCGCGTGCGTGAGGTATTCAAAAAGGCAGACTCCAGGCTGGAGTTTAGCGTGGATCCGGATCTCGATCGGGTGGTGGTCAAGGTGATGGACGGGGATTCCGGTACCGTTATCCGCCAGATACCACAGCAGGAAGTCATCGACCTTGCGAAGAGGCTGGAAACGCCCACGGGGCTGCTCCTGCACCACAAGGTGTAACCTGCGCAACGGCATGAAAGGGATGTCATGGCGATCAGTTTCGGCGGGTTAGGCAACGGTGTGGACTTTGGCCAAGTCGTAACGGAATTGGCCAAAGTCCAACGCCTGCCGATCGACGCGTTAAATACGAAGAAGACCAACCTGCAGAGCAAACTGACCGACTACGGGACCCTGGGCGACAAGCTACTCGCCCTGCAGAGTGCCGCCAATGCCATCCGCCTTCCGACCAGCTTCGACCGCACGACCACGACTGTCAGCGATGACACCAAATTAACCGCGCAAGCCGGCGCCGGCGCGGCCACCGGCAGTTATACGGTGCAGGTCACGCAGTTAGCCAAAGCCCATCAAATTACCAACAGCACGGCCAAGGCGGTCGCAGCCACGACCACTCCGATCGTCTCCGGCTCGGGCACCTTCACCTTCAAAGTCGGAACCGGCGCGAATCAAACCGTGACGCTCAACGATGGCGCCACACTCGACGATCTTCGTTCCGCCATCAACGATCTGGGCGCCGGTGTGACGGCCTCCGTCATCAACACAGGGACGACCGCAAGCCCGGCCTATCGCTTGACCCTCACTGCTACGAATACGGGCGCCGCCAATGCCGTGACGGTCGTCACGGACACCACGAACTTAGATTTTACCAACACGAGCGGGACCGGAGGCAGCAGTACGCTTCAAGCGGGTCAGAACGCTATTGTCGTGATCGGAGATCCAGGGCAGACGACGATCTCCATCGAACGTGAAAGCAATGTGATCAGCGACGCGATTCCGGATGTGACTCTCACGCTCAAATCCAAGACGGTCACCACCCCCACACCGGAGCCGGTCACCGTCAATATCTCCACGGATCCCGACAGCGTCAAAACCAATATCAAAGCGCTGGCGACCGCCTACAACGACATTGTGAAATTCGTCAATGAACGCACGACGTATGATATTTCCACGAAGACCGGCGGGATCTTTTTCAATGAGAGTACGGCGAAGAACGTCCTGAGCCAGTTGCGCACCGCGCTGTCCGGAGAGGTCAGCGGATTGCCCACCTATAAAAGCTTGGGCTCCATCGGGTTCAAGACGGAGCGCGATGGGACCGTCACGGTGGACGAGGCCAAGTTGGACGCAGCACTGGCCAGTAACTACAGCGCCACGAAGGCCCTGTTTATCTCGCAATCGACATCCAGCGGCATTGCGGATCGCGTGGTCAAGGCAGTCGATTTCCTCGATGCCGTCGATACCGGCGCCTTTACGGTCAGAAAGGCCTCTATCACCAGCCAGATCGGCAAACTTACCGATGAAATCGGGCGCAAGGAAGATATCGCCTCGCAATATGAAGAACGGTTGCGACTGCAATTTGCATCGCTCGATGCCTTACTCCAGAAACTCAAAAGCCAAACCAGCGCTCTCCAGGCGTTACAATAACCAGATAAGGTCACCATGATTGCTACCGCAGCGAACGCCTATCAACAGACGCAAGTCATGACCGCCAATCGAGTCCAACTGATCGTGATGCTCTACGATTCCGCTATTCAATCGATGGAACTCGCCCGGGAAGCCATCCTCACCAATAACTACAAGGATAAGGCCAGATTTCTCGACCGCAGCATGGCCATCGTCGGAGAACTATCCAGCGTCCTGGATTTCGAACGAGGCGGGGAGATCGCCGTCTCCTTGCACCGGTTGTATGACTATATGGTTCAGCAGTGTATCCAAGCCAATCTCCGGCATAACGGCAAACACCTGGACGGACCGATTCGCTGCCTGACGACCCTGCGAGAAGGGTGGCAGGTCGTCGCCAGGCAAGAAGCGGTGACGCATGTCGGCACTTAGTTCGTCCCACCCCGGTTCGCTTCACGAGTGTGGCTCCATTGAACTGCTCACGATCCAAGCGCTGGACGCCGCCCGGTCCGGTGACTGGGATCGCGTCGACGCCTGCTATAGCGCGCGAGCTATCGCCTTGTCCGCTTGCGCGCCGGACCGAACCGTTGCGCAACAACTTCTCAGCATGGATGAAGACATTCGCCAGGCCATCCTGGTTGCGCAGTCGGGCATCTCCTCCCTATTGGCTGACGCCGCCCAAGTGACGCGGCATCTGCGCCAATTACGTGAAAGTAGCGGACAAGCCACCTCGGACCGTGTAACGATACATCGTGAAGCCTGAGGTTCGTCGGCCAGACAACCCGGGTGCTTGCTACCTTCTACGAGAGAGGTTTGGTATGAGGCCTTCCCCTGAGCCGCTGCTGCAGCACCCGCATCACGACAACAAGAACGAGGAACGGCGCGAGTGGCTCCGCATCGACGATCGGCTGCTGCTCGAATATCGCCGAGCCGACGAGCCGCTGGAAGCGATGAACCAGTACCTACCGCCGGCGACAGAAGATACCATTGCCACGGCCGTCTCGAAGCCCACCATTGATTTGCTGATACGGGCAGGGGAGACATTTGCCGGTTCTCCGCTCCTCCCGTGGGTGTCGAAAATCGACTGGATGCTGGAGACAATCCTCAAATCGATGGTCAAGAGTCACCCCGGCAGTGTGGCCATCGCGCGACTGATCGATGTGGATATCAGCGCAGGCGGGTTAGGATTCAACACCCCCCGCGAGTTTCAGGCGGACGATCTGTTGATGGTGAAGGTGATCCTGCCGCCGTTCAGCATGATTGAAACGATGGCGAGGATCATCCGGGTGACGCCGCTCGAACAGGGCAAGGCAGGATTTCATCTCGCCACCCAGTTTGTCGACCTGGGCGGGGATGAGCAGGAACTGATTATCCGGCATATTCTCCAGGTTCAAGCCGAACGGCTACGAACGCGGAAAGCCGCGCATACTTCTCTGTGAAGTGGAGACGATCAGAATGAGTGCGGCGAGCTTCTACGCCGCCCGCTCCGGCGATGGAGCGGATTCCGTCGCTACCGGGGTGGGCTTGGTGAGTTCAGCCAGAAGCGCGTCGGCCGCCCTGTTGAGGGCGACGGAGGCAGGCGCGGTGGGTTCGAATTCCACCACTGGCAAGTAACTGCGAACCGCGCGGGTCATAGCCGGATCGTCCGGAATCTCTCCCAGCATCGTCAAGTCTCCCCCGACATACTCCTTCAGCAGCTTTTTTAGCTGCAGCACATTCACGCGGGATTTGCCTGACACGCGGTTCACGATGAGATACGGCTGAAACCCTTGCAAGGTCCGGCTCGCCGTATCTCTGGCATTCGGATCCGTCTCACCCACCGCCTGGATAACCTCATCGATACTGGAGAAATCGCGATCCGAGAGCGCCTCGCTCACGGCGTCACGGGACAAGAAGGCCGATAAGACGCGGCGAATCGCGGCCAACTTAATAAACCGGTAGAGATCAAGGACCGAGGTCGGATCCGGCGTCGCCACCGTCAAATACCAGTCGGCCATGAGGAAGAAATCGAGGGCATGATAACTGGTGCCGGCGCCGATATCGACGATGATGACGTCGGCTTGTAACTGGGAGAAGTGACGGATCAGGCGCTTTTTCTTGGCGTAGGGGAGGTTGGCGGTCGCCAGCGTATCGCCGGTGCCGGGGAGTAATTGCAGGAACGGATGCGCAGAAATCGGCTGTAGCACCTCTTCCAGACGCTCGACCCGTCGTTCCACGAAATCGGTCAAGGTGCGGGGAGGATTCAGCAGACCGAATAGAATGTGCGCGTCGGCGCCTCCCACATCGAGATCCGCCAGCACCACGCGTTTGCCTCGTTTGGCCAATAACATGGCCAAATTCGCGGCGATGACGCTCTTTCCTACACCGCCCTTACCTGATCCTATCGATACGATGGTGGCCATCCGAACTCTCTCAGCCTGGTGTGTGATTGCCGATGTCTGTTGTCGGTCCTTCGGACTCGGAACCTGAACGGAATGGACTCAGAGGGAGCACATTTCGACCCCACTCGCAGGTTGTGCCTTATTAAACCCCATCGTTCAAGAACCGGCAACTAAAGTTTGAGATGGCGCCCACCGATACCATATCCATTATGAACAACGCTCTTGCACCTACAACCAACGTCAGCCTCGACAGTGTATCGCCTTCGGAAGGCGAGATTCTCACCGTGTCGGAGGTCGCGCGATTTCTGCGCGTCCCCAAATCCACGGTGTATAAGCTCGCGCGTCTGGGAGAATTGCCGGCCTCCAAAATCGGAAAACACTGGCGGTTCCTCCGACGCGATATTCACGATTGGATGCACAGCCGGACTCAGCACCACTGATCTCTCGTTGGAGAGAGGGATGTGCAGGGCCGACAACACGTAAGCGGCGCGGACTTCATGAGAGGTCCGGCGATCGAGCTCACCTTCAGCGGTCCGAACGAGGTATGCGATGGCCGAGACAAATACGGCGAGAAAAACGGAGCCGCCTGCCCTGAAGCTAAGCCCCGACACATTCAAGCAGCTCCGGGATCTCATCTATGAGATGACCGGCATTCATTTTCAGGACAACAAGACGTACCTGCTCGAAAACCGGCTGCTCCCTCGGTTGAAGGCCTGCCGTTGTCAGACATTTGAACAGTATCTCGCTTTTTTGCGTTTCGATGCGTACCGAGATCGCGAGATTACCGAGCTGTATACCGTCATCACCACGAATGAAACCTACTTCTTCCGCGATGAGGCCCAGCTCGACAGTTTCATGAAAGTGATGATTCCGGAAGTCATGAAAACGAACGCCCAGACCAAGCAACTGCGAATCTGGAGTGCCGCCTGCTCGACCGGGGACGAGCCCTATACCCTGGCGCTGCTGCTGCGCGACTATCCACCGCTGTCCGGCTGGACCATCGATATCCTGGCGACCGATATCAGTGAAAATGTCCTGAACATCGCACGAACAGCCACCTATTCGTCACACTCGTTACGGAAGGTGCCGCCGGCAATGCTCGGACGCTACTTCACCGGAAACAAGGACGAACAGACATTGGTGCAGCCCGTGAAGGACATGGTGCGGTTCATGAATGTCAATCTCTACGACCGTCCGAGACTGAAACTGATCCGCGGCATCGATATTATTTTTTGTCGCAACTGCCTCATCTATTTCGACGACAAAGCCAAGGCTCAAATCGTCTCGGATCTGCGTGACGCCCTTCGTCCGAAGGGCTACTTGATGATCGGCTTTTCCGAGACCCTGCACGACACGGCAGGGCTGTTCAAAACCATTCATGCAGGCCGTTCAGTGATTCATGAGAAATAGTAAGGAGGACCCATGCCGGCTGATCCAAACATGAAAATTCTCGTCGTCGATGACATGTCCACCATGCGGAGGATCGTCAAAAATATCCTCAAACAGCTTGGCTTCAACAACCTGGAAGAGGCCGAAAACGGTCAGGAGGCGTTGACCAAGCTGAAAGCGGATACGTACGGCTTCGTGGTGTCCGATTGGAACATGCCCGTCATGATGGGTATCGATATGCTGCGCGCCATCCGGGCGGATGAATCGCTCAAGAAAATTCCGGTCCTGATGGTCACCGCAGAAGCCCAGAAAGAAAATCTGATGGAGGCCGTCCAGGCCGGCGTCAGCAACTACGTCGTCAAGCCGTTCACCGCAGAGACGATGCAAGACAAAATCAACAAGATTTTCAAGTAATCGGCTCTAAACCGGTGGGAGGGACGATGGCACAACTACGCGCGGCGGCCCAGTCGCAACCAGCGACGGATGAAGCAGAGCAGGACGACAAAGCGCCCGACACCAAGCTCTATGAGGAGCTCGGCGAATTAGCCCGCTTCATCGATACCACGATGAAGACGCTGTCCGAATTCAGTGCGCCGGTCAGTACCTCGACCGAACAGCTGCCGCAGGCGCTCAGCCACCTCACCAATCTGAAAACCATGACCGAGCAGGGGACCCATAAGGTCATGCTCGAGGTTGAGGCGATTCAGGACAATCACATCAAACTCAGCGGCATGCTCAAGGAGTTGACCCTCGCGTTGCAAGCCACGCAGGCGGCGCCGGCAATCCTCCAGCAGATGCACGCCGTCAGCAATGCCATCAACGCCGACGACAAGCGACTCCTCGACATCATGACGGCCTTGTCCTTCCAGGATCTGGTGGCGCAAAGCGTGAACAAGCTCGTGACCATCCTGCGGGAAGTCGAACATAAATTGCTCCAGCTCGTGGTGGTCTTCGGCCCCTACCAAAAGCAGGCGGCCAAACAAGAGCAGGACAAAGCCAGCCAGATGCTGAAGCAATTGGAAGCGACCAAGAATACATCCATGGATCAAGATCTGGCCGACGAGATCCTGAAGCAATTCGGTTTTAACTGAGGTGGGTTATGAGCGATGAGATGCAGGAAATCCTGAATGACTTTCTGACTGAATCCAACGAGATGTTGGAAGTGCTGGATCAGCGGTTTGTGACGTTGGAGTCCGATCCCAACAACACCGATCTGTTGAACGAGATCTTCCGCGCGATGCATAGCATGAAGGGGTCCGCCGGTTTCCTCGGTTTCAATAATTTGGTGGACGTCGCCCATCGTGGCGAAAACATTCTGAACAAGCTGCGCCAGGGTGAAATGGCCGTGAACCCGGCCATCATCAGCCTCATTCTCGAAACCATCGATGTCATTAAGGCCATCATGGCCGACATCCGGGAATCCGGCGCAGACAGTCATGTCGCCACGGCAGCGATTGCCGCCAAACTCGACGATATTCTCAACGGAAAGACGATCGCCGCGGCGCCCGCGCCAATGGAAGCGGTTGCCCCGAAGGTTGAAGCGGCGGCGACGCCAGTGGTCGCGCCACAGACGCTGGGTGAAATTCTGGTGAACGACGGACTGGCCTCCAAGGAGCAGGTCCTCGATGCGCTCACCGCGCAACAGCATCAAGCAGAACCCAAGACGCCGCTGGGCGAAATCCTGTTGCAAGCGAAAGCCATCACGGAGCGCGCCCTCGATCAAGCGCTGCACAAACAAGAGAAACAACCGAAACCGGCGGAGGAAGACGCCACCATTCGCGTGGAAACCAAACGTCTCGACAGCGTGATGAACCTGGTCGGAGAGTTGGTCCTCGGGCGCAACCGTCTCATCAAGATCGGTACGCAATTGGAGCAGCAGCACGAGTCTGACCCGCAGGTTCGCGTGCTCAGCGAAACCCTCGCGCAGCTCAACTTGGTGACGACCGATTTGCAGCTGGCCGTGATGAAGACCCGCATGCTTCCGATCAAAAAAGTGTTCGCCAAGTTGCCTCGCATGGTGCGGGACCTCTCGCAAAAGTTGAACAAACAGGTGCATTTGGAAATGCGCGGCGAGGAGACGGAGCTCGACAAGTCCGTTGCCGACGAGATCGGCGATCCCCTCGTGCACCTGGTGCGCAACGCCATCGATCATGGAATCGAAACGCCGGCGGAGCGCCAGGCCAAGGGCAAAGCAGGGGAAGGCCAACTCACGATTGCCGCGAGTCAGGAAGGCAACAGCATCGTTATTCGTATCAACGATGACGGGCGCGGAATTCAGGTCGAAAAGATCAAGGAGAAAGCCTTATCGAAAGGCCTGATCAGCGAGGCCGAGCTGGCCACAATGGAACATCGTGAAGTCTTGAACCTCATTTTCCTGCCTGGATTCAGCACGGCCGAAAAGGTCACCGATGTATCCGGCCGGGGGGTCGGCATGGATGTGGTCCGGACGAACATCCGCAAAATCAACGGCAGCGTGGATTTGGAGTCCGAGCCCGGTAAGGGGAGTCAGATTATCATCAAGCTGCCGCTGACGATCGCCATCATTCAGGCGTTGATGGTGGAAGTCGAGCGATCGATTTTTGCCATCCCTTTGAGCACTGTCATCGAAGCCGTACGTATCTCCCGATCGGAGATCAAGACGATCAACGGGCGTGAAGTGCTGCACTTACGTGACCGGGTGCTGCCGCTCATTCGCTTGGCCCAGGAATTCGATATTCCGACCGACTCCGATCGTGAGCGGTTCTACGTGGTGGTCGCGGCATTGGGCGATCGTCGAGTCGGGGTGGTCGTCGATGAATTGCGATCTCAAGAAGAAGTGGTGATCAAGTCGATTTGGGATTATCTGGAAACCGTCAAAGGCGTATCGGGCGCCACGATCACCGGCGAAGGCAAGGTCGTGCTCATTCTGGATACCTCAGAATTGGTTCAAAACGCTCAGGCTTGGCATAACCCGGGTGTTGCCGCCTGAGCCAAGGGCCTCTGCCCTGGACTGGATGCGCGATACGGGTGTTCATGAATTCGACGAACAGAGACGCGTGAGATCGGAGGAAGTATGTCCACACTGATCAATGAAATCGATGCCAGGACGAGGCTGGCCGGCGCCAACCAGATGGAGTTGCTGCTGTTCAAGCTCGGAACGAATGAGATTTTCGGTATCAACGTCTTCAAGGTGCGTGAGGTGATGAAGCTGCCGGAGCTGACCCAGATCCCCGAAGCCGACAGCCGCATCGTCGGCATGGCGAATATCCGGGGCATCATGGTCCCCGTCGTCGGGCTCAAGCGCAGCCTGGGTCTGGGGATGGAGACAGACGAGCAGGGGTGTGGATCCCCCGGAGGCAACCCATATTTGATCGTCTCTGAATATAACGGCAGCTTGCAGGGATTCCTTGTGGCGGGCGTGGACCGCATCATTCGGTTTTCTTGGTCTGCCATCAAGACGCCTCCAGCCATTGTCCGGGAAAACAACAAAGGGGCGGTGACCGCCGTCACGATGTTGGAAGATGGCCGGATGGTGCTCATCCTCGACGTGGAAAAGGTCCTGAACGATATTTGCCCCCGCACGGACGACGATGTGTTCGCCGGCATGACGATCGCCCCGGAGCTGAGATCGAAGTGCGTCCTCTTCGCGGATGATTCGTCCGTGGCCCGCATGCAGATCCGTAAAGCCCTGGACCGCCTCTCCATGTCGTACGTCATCGCGACCACCGGCGGGGAAGCCTGGGAAAAGCTGCAGGCTCTGGCTGATCAGGCCACGGCTGAGGGAAAGGAACGTGTGGATCAGATCCAGTGCATTCTCAGTGACATCGAGATGCCTGAGATGGATGGATTCACGCTCACCAAACACATTCGGGCCGATCCGAGGCTGGCGCATCTGCCGGTCATGCTGCACTCCTCCCTGACCGGTGCCTGCAACATGGAGAAAGGACGGACGGTCGGCGCGTCGGATTACATCACAAAGTTTGACGCAAAAATGCTCGGCGAGAAACTGGCGCTCTATATCCAGAATCCGACCCTGAACACGAAAAAGGCGGCCTGAGCATCGGTCCCAAGCAGCGTCGTCACGGTGAGAACTGATTCAAGCTTTGATCACAGTCGGCCGATGAAACGCTAAAGACCCTATGGCACTTCCACTCACACAGCCGCAGAGCGTCGCGAAACCGGTTCGCGTCCTGGTCGTCGACGATTCCGCGTTCATGCGAAAAAGCCTGACCACGATGTTGGAAGAGGGGAAGCAGATTCAAGTCGTGGGCGTGGCGCGCAACGGCGAGGAAGCCGTCCAGCAGGTACAGCAGCTGAAGCCCGATGTCGTCACGATGGATGTGGAAATGCCGGGGATGACGGGCCTTCAGGCGCTCCAGCAGATCATGACCAAGAATCCGGTCCCGGTCATTATGGTGAGTTCAGTCACGGTCGAAGGGGCGCAAGAGACACTGCAGGCCTTGGAGTGGGGGGCAGTGGATTTTATCCCCAAGCAGTTAGACGGCGTGTCATCGAAAATCGCCGAAATTCAAAAAATACTGGTCCCCAAAGTCCTGGCTGCCAGATACGCGGGCAGCAAACTGAAACGACTGACCGTCGCAGGAGCACCGAAGACCGCCGCATCCACGACCAAGGCGTTGAGCAGCCGGTCGGTCTCCGTGACGCGAGGCACCAAGCTGATTGCGATCGGATGCTCCACAGGCGGACCGCAGGCCTTGTTTGAAATTGTCCCGACCATCCCCGCCGATTGCCCAGCCGGCATCGTCATCGTGCAACACATGCCCAGCTCTTTTACGAAACCGTTCGCTGAACGCCTGAATAACCTCTGTGCGTTGGAAGTGCGAGAGGCGGCGGATGGCGATGAAGTGAAACCGGGTCGGGTGCTGGTGGCTCCCGGCGGGATGCAGTTCCGGATCGTGAAGAAAACCATTACGACCTCGGTGGTCAAATTGTCGCCCAACTACGAGAAACATCCCCATGCGCCGTCCGTCGATATCATGCTGCAGTCGGTGGCAGGGTTGTTCGGTGAGCGGAGCATCGGGGTGATCTTGACTGGAATGGGGCATGACGGATTGGAGGGCATGAAAGCCATCAAGGCAGCAGGCGGTCGAACCGTGGCGCAAGACGAAGCATCGAGTGTCGTATACGGCATGCCGAAAGCCGTCGTCGAAGCCGGGTGCGCAGAGAAAGTGGTCTCGCTCTCGAAAGTTGTGGGCGAGATCATGAATATGGTGTGACAGAGTTGGTCAAGTCAATCGTTCACACATGGAGAGGCAGGAGGAGGGGGTTATGGGGATGATGAAGCACATGTCGATCGGGCCGAAGTTCATTTTGTCTATTTCCTTGGTAGCGTTGGTTATCATCGGGATCGGACTCGCCGTGTTGTATCAGCAGGAAGAATCGAAGATGGACACGATGCTGATGGGCCGAGGCAACATGATCAGCACCCAGGTCATGATCAGCCGCGCCTATATCACGCAAAACTATGTGGCCAAAATCAAGAAATCGAAAGCCGGTTCAGAAATCCAGATCTTGAAGGATCATACGAGCCTGCCGGATGCCATTCCCTTTCCGGCAACGGCCGTGCGAGAAATGGGCGAAGAGGCCAATCGCACGGGCCTCTATAACGTGCGTCTGATCAGTCAAAATCCCATGAACCCGTCGAATGCACCGAAGGATAATTTTGAGAATGAAGCCATTCGAGCCATCATGTCCGGCGCGGAAACCTATGCCCGACGGGACGATGTCAACGGCGTGCCCACATTCAGGCGCGCGGTCGTGGACAAGGCCAGCTCAACTGCCTGTCTGAGCTGCCATACCAACAACCAGGTCGGTGACGTGCTTGGAATGTTGAGCCTGTCCATGCCGATGAGCGAGGCCATCGCACTGTCGAATCGCTCCATGTGGCAAACCGGGAGCCTGATGGCCGCCATCGTCGTCATCATCCTGGGCGTGATGTATCTGCTGCTCCGCAACATCGTGCTGCAGCCGATGGCCAAGATGAGCGAGATCTCCCGCGACATCGCCAAGGGCGAAGGCGATCTTACCAAGCGCGTGCCGGCCGAAGGGCACGACGAAATCGCGCAGATGGGCCAGTACTTCAACGAATTCATCGAGAAGTTGCAGCACATGATCAAGAAAGTGGCCCACGTGACGGATAAAGTTGCATCCGCCTCTGTCGAGCTGTCGGCGACCGCCGAGGAGATCTCGAAGGGCACCGACACGTTGACATCCCGTGCGTCACAGACCGCCGCCGCGGTGGAAGAAATGAACGCCACAGTCGGACAGGTCGCTCAAAACTCCGGGAAGGCCGCGAGCCTGGCGCAGGATACGGTCAAGACCGCCCAAGAGGGTGGAACGGTGGTGTCGAGCACTATTTCTGGGATGCAGCAGTTGTCCGAGGCGGTGTCGAACTCGGCGACCATCATCTCCGATCTCGGGAAGTCGTCCGATCAAATCGGCGAAATCGTCCGGACAATCGAAGATATCGCCGACCAGACCAACTTGCTGGCCTTGAACGCTGCGATCGAAGCGGCACGCGCCGGCGAACAGGGTCGTGGATTCGCCGTCGTGGCCGATGAAGTGAGAAAGCTGGCGGAACGGACGACCAAAGCCACGAAGGAAATCGGCGATATGATCCGCCAGATCCAGCAGGATACGCGCGGAGCCGTCGATTCCATGCAGCAGGGCACGCAGAAGGTCACGGCGGGTGTGGACCTGGTCAACAAGACCGGCGAAGCCCTTTCCCAGATCGTGAGAATGGTCTCGGAGAGCGCCGATATGATCCGGCAAATTGCCGTGGCGTCCGAAGAGCAATCGGTTGCGACGCAACAGATTGCCAGCGACATCGAAAACGTGGCGAAGGTCACGAAAGAGTCCTCGTCCGGCGCCCATGAGTCGGCGAAGGCCAGTCAGGACCTCAGCCAGTTGGCGGTCGAATTGCAGGGGATCGTGGGTGGATTCAAGCTGTAAGCAGCCAACCACGAGAAGGAGCCCAGCATGAGTGCGACTGAACAACACGTGCAATCTCACATCCAGGGGGTCGCAGACAACCCTGCGGACCGTCTGGTCGAGAAGTCCGCTGACGATCTGCTGCAGTTCGTGATCTGCCTGATCGGCAGCGAAGAATTCGCGGTGGATGTCTTGAGCGTGCAGGAGATCAACCGGATCGTGGAAGTGACGCGAGTGCCCAAAACCCCGCCCTACGTGGAAGGGGTCATTAATCTGAGGGGTCGCATCATTCCTGTTCTGGATCTCCGCAAGCTGTTTGGCCTCACCGGGGCACAACAGACCACCCAGACCCGCATCGTGGTCGTGTCGGTACAGGCACGCTTGGTCGGGCTGATCGTGGATTCAGTGGAAGAAGTGTTGCGTGTACCGAAAAGCGCGATTGAACCACCACCCTCGGTCGGCACCATGGCCGGGGCGGAGTTCACGCAGGGAGTAGGTCGGATCGATGACCGGCTGCTGATCCTGGTGGATCTCAGCCGGCTCCTGTTGGCCCGGGAAGCAGCCTAAGCAAGAGGGGCAGGACGGAGAACGTCTGCCTTCTGCGAGGGGATTACGCAGGTATCAAGACTGGGAAGAATCGGGCGAATCGGACAGGGAGGGTCCTCGGCGGTTCCGTGCGTCGAGGACCCGTTCCAACAACTGAATCGACTCTGCCAGAACATCCGACGCGCAGTTCAGGGTGACATGAAACTGTTGCATGGCTTCGGTCCAGCGGCCCTCCTTCTGCAAGACCTGAAACTTGCGGTGCTGTTCATCGAGGATGGCTTGTTTGGCATCGAGGATCAAGCTATCGGCAGGGCCCACAAGAACACCTCCAAGGACAACGTGTGTGAGTCGATTGCACGCTATCAAAGCGATTCCCGTGGGCGCAAGCCCACCATTCTGGGTAGATGGCGAAAGCCACAGGGCGACGCGGCGGTGAGGTGACTGAACGGTGGATATCGCCACAATCATAGGTATTGTCGTAGCCCTCGGCTCCATCATCGGCGGCCAAGCGCTCGAAGGGGGCCATCTTGGATCCATCCTCCAATTGACGGCCTTCATCATCGTCGCCGGCGGAACCTTCGGGGCCTGTTGTGTGCAGAATCCTCTGTCCGTCGTCATCAAGGCGGCGACCGGCGCCACCCTTGTCATTACCAACCCTCCGCACGATGTGAAGGGCACGATTACGCAAATTCTCGATCTCGCCAACGTCGCGCGCAAACAGGGCTTGCTCGCACTGGAAGGCAAACTGAAAGATCTTCACGACCCATTTTTCAAGAAGGGGATTCAGCTAATCGTCGACGGCACGGATCCCAAGTTGCTCCAGGAAATTCTGGAAATCGAAGTCGAGCACCACGAAGAAGAAGGCGTGCACGCGGCGAAGGTCTGGGAAGCCGCAGGTGGATATGCGCCGACCGTCGGTATTCTCGGCGCCGTGCTTGGATTGATTCACGTCATGGAAAATCTCGCCGATCCGTCGAAACTGGGCGGTGGTATCGCGGTGGCGTTCGTGGCCACCGTCTATGGCGTCGGACTCGCCAACCTGTTTTTTCTTCCCATCGCCAACAAAATGAAGTTCAAATTGAAAGAGGAAGCCGGCCTCCGCACGATGGTCATCATGGGACTTGTCGGTCTGGCTCAAGGCGAAAACCCGCGACTGCTCCAAGAGAAGCTCGAAAGTTTCCTGCCTCCGCACGAACGCACCAAGGAAGACAAAAAGTGATACGTCATTCGGCAGCAGCCGCCTTGGAGGCGTTTAACCCGAGCGCCTGCATGAATGCGGCGTAACGCGCAAGGGTTCACCCCATGGCGAAGAAAAAACACGAGGAACATGAAAATCACGAACGCTGGCTGGTGTCCTACGCGGACTTCATCACGCTGCTCTTCGCGTTCTTCGTGGTGATGTATTCAGTGTCGTCCGTGAACGAGGGCAAATATCGAACGGTCAGTGATTCCATCAAAGCGGCGTTGAACCCGGTGAACAGCACGCCCTCCAGCCGGCTGCCCTTCGCCGTCGGTGACTCCAAGCCGAAGATGATCAATACCGACATGGCGAGCCCCAACGACCCTGTCATCCGGCGCATGAAGGAAGTCATCAAAAAAATTCATCCCTCGCTTGCCCTGGAAATGCCCGACATCAGAATCATCGAAACCGGAAACGGGACGATCATGATTTCCCTGCCGGAATCCATTCTCTTCGGCAGCGGGGAGGCGCGCGTGCGCCCCGAAGCGCTTCCGTTCCTGAAGGCGCTGGCCCAGATCCTGATTGAGATGGATCGCCATGTCCGGGTGCTGGGCCATACGGACAACGTGCCGATCCGGACGGCTCAGTTTCCTTCCAATTGGGAACTGTCGGCGGTGCGGGCGGTCATGGTGGTCCGGATCTTCTCTGAACTCAATGAAATTCCCATCACGCATCTTTCCGCCACCGGTTTTGCCGACTCCAAACCCATCGCCACCAACGACACTCCGGAAGGCCGGACGAAAAATCGACGGGTCGAAATCCTTGTTCTCGAGAAACGCGTGACTGAGGAGTCGCTCGATTCGCTGCTGCCCAATCAGGGTCCTCCGGCTCTGTAGTCATGCGCCAAAGGCCCAGTCAACTCTGGTTCTAAATACAAGCCCTTACGTGTAAAGATTTTGAGAGGACACACCGATACAGCATTACGTGAGGTAACGACCGCCTCTCGAAAGGAACAGGTGTATGACGCTCAAGCCGGTTGGCGATCTGACGATTTTTGAGGTGGGGGCACTGTGCGAAGAAATGAAGCAAGCCGCGTCTGCTCATCCGCAGGTCGAGCTGGATCTGTCTGAAATCGACAAATTGGATGCCGCCGCCATCCAATTACTCATCGTCCTTTGTCGGTCGGAGCATTGTACGTTGACGGGAGTCACTGATCCCATACGAACGCGAATGACTGAGCTGGGGGCATAGACGTGTTTCGCTTCGCGAGAACGTAGGGAAAGAGCCGCCACATGACGTCACACTGGTTACTCGTATTGGGCGCCTTCGTGTTCGGCGCCTCTGCCTCCTGGATCTGGTGTCAACGCCGGACCGCCTCAGTCAAGCGCGGGCTCGAGACTGCTCACGATTCCACGGTGAAGACGCATGCGGATCGGACTGCGACCTGGGAGCAACTGGGGCATTCCATCATTCCGTTAGTCGCCGTGCTCAACGCTCAGATGAAGAGTGTCATCCATCAGACCGAGCAGGCCGCGACCGACCTCGGCCGGCGGTTCAGTACGATCGCGTCGCGCGCGACGCTACAGGCCAATGAATCGATGAGTCTCTTCGGGGACGGTGAAATGAACCTGGATGCCGTGCTGAAAACCACGGACACCATGCTCGAAGGGTTCGTCGGTGATGTGATGAAGTCGTCGGAAATGGCGCTGAATATCGCGACGATCATGGACGAGGTGGAACGGAGTACCAAGGCCATCACCGGCATGATCGGCGAAATTGAATTTATTGCGGACCAAACCCGATTGCTCGCCCTCAATGCCGCTATTGAGGCAGCCAGGGCCGGGGAACATGGCCGCGGCTTTGCCGTCGTGGCCGACGAAGTGACTAAATTAGCCAACCGTTCCGGTCAAGCTGCCAGCAGCATCAATACGATGGTCAAGGATGTGCAGCGAAGCACGAGTCACGCCATGCAGACCGTTGAAAGCCTGGCCTCTGTCGATTTGAGTAAGACCCTCTCCATCAAGCATCGGCTCGACCAGATGACCAGGGGATTAGCCGATCGCAACAAAACCTTGCATTCGGCCGTCATGAATTCGAAGTCTCACTCCGATGAGCTCGCCAAGGATGTCGGCCAGATCATTATGTCGCTCCAGTTTCAGGACATCACCCGACAGAAACTGGAACATGTGATCGAGCCCTTGACCGACGTGCGCGAAGCGATGGACGCCCTGCTCCAAAGACAGCCGGCCGACCAGATCGCCGCCAAAATGAACATTCTGACGAACCTGGACCGCAGCTACACCATGGAAGAAGAGCGGGCCATATTCAATCAGTCGACGAATGGTCATGTGTCGAGAGGAGCTCAGGCTTCTGCCCCGTCTGCGGATGCGAATGTCACGTTGTTTTAAGTAACACCGGTTCTCGAAAGGACCAAGGAGCGCGCCATGGCGAAAACAGTGTTGGTTGTCGACGATTCTCTCACCATGCGTCAGATGGTGGCGTTTACCCTAACCAGCGCAGGATATCAGGTGGTGGAAGCCGGCAACGGAAAAGAGGCGGTCGGTAAGGTCACCGGGGGGGCCAAGCCGGACCTGGTCGTCACCGATCTGAACATGCCGGAAATGGACGGCATCACGTTGATCAAGGAAATCCGGAAAATGCCGGCGCTCAAGTTTACGCCGATTTTGATGCTGACGACGGAAGCCTCCGACGACAAGAAAAAAGCAGGACAGGCCGCCGGCGCAACCGGCTGGATCGTGAAGCCCTTTAACCCTGAACAGATGATGGCCGTGATCAAGAAAGTGCTGCCCGGCTGACCGATCTCGATTCTCACGAGTCATTCGTGTCCCGCGTCTCCGGATCGAGACACGAATGCCCCCTCTGACGTGCAACGAATGACGCGGAGCGACCATGAGCACTGACCTTTCGCAATTCAAAAATGCCTTCTTCGAAGAATCGCAGGAACACCTGACGACCATCGAAGAAGGCTTACTCCAGCTCGAACAACGTCCCGGGGACATCGATCTGTTAAATCGTATCTTTCGCGGAGCCCATTCCATTAAGGGGAACAGCGGCATGTTCGGCTTCACCGCCGTCTCGCAGTTCACCCATAAAATGGAATCGGTGCTCGACCAGCTGCGCAGCAGCCAGATGGTCGTGACCGTAGACATCACGGACCTGCTGCTCCAGTGCCTCGATTGCTTGAAAACGTTGATCGACTGCGCAAAAACCGGCGAGTCTCCCGACGAAGACCAGGTCGCCAGACTGGGCGCTCAACTCGAAGCCTGTCAGGAGGGGGGAATTGCGGCAAAACCCGGTGCTGGTGCAGACACACCTCGTCCCTCCGTGGTTCCTGGAAGTCATCACTTCACGATCACCTGGGTTCCCCCTCGGTACTTGTTTCAGCGTGGCCTGGATCCGGTTCAATTCATCAAAGAATTGGGCGATCTTGGCTCTGTGACCAGCGTCATTCTGGATACCAGTAGATTGCCCGCCTTGGCTGATTTGGATGCGGAACAGTGTTATCTGGGCTGGACCATCGAGATGGACACGGTCAAAGACGTGAAGGTCATCGAGACGGTGTTCGACTTCGTTCGCGAAGACAGCACCCTGACGATCGTTGATATGCCGCCTTCTGCGGACGAGCCCCATAGCTCATCAGCGGGAACCAAACCATTGGGCGAGATCCTGGTTGAAACCGGCGTCGTGTCGCAATCCCAACTTAACCAAGCGTTGTCCCAACAAAAGCGCGTCGGAGAAATTTTAGTCGAGCAAAAGATCGCCACCCCCGAACAAATTTCTGAGGCGCTGAGAAAACAAACTGAAAGCAGCGCACCGGCGAAAAAGGCGGAGACCCCTTCGATTCGCGTCGACACGGTCAAAATCGATCGCCTCATCAACCTGGTCGGCGAACTGGTGATTACGCAGTCCATGCTGAGCGATCTCGGCTCACGCTTTGAGATGAGTCAGCTGCCGGTGTTGCTGGAACGCGTCGCCCAACTCGAGCGCAACACGCGCGAGATCCAGGAGCGCGTGATGGGTATTCGCATGGTCCCGATCGGGAATGCGTTCAGCCGGTTTCCTCGATTGGTGCGCGATTTATCCGGGAAAGCCGGGAAAAAGATCCAATTGATCCTGTCCGGGGAGGAGACCGAACTCGACAAGACGGTGATCGAATCCATCGGCGACCCCTTGACGCACCTGGTGCGCAACTCGGCTGATCATGGACTGGAACCGCCCGATGAGCGCCTCGCCGCAGGTAAATCGGAACAAGGCACCATTCGGCTCAATGCCTTTCATGAAGGCGGCAACATCTGCATCACAGTCGAAGACGATGGGCGCGGACTGAATCGAGACAAGATTCTTGCGAAAGGCATCAAGCAAGGCCTCATCGCAGAAACGGACAAACTGTCCGACGAGCAGATCTGGATGCTCATCTTCAAACCGGGATTTTCCACCGCCGAAAAAGTCACGGACGTCTCCGGACGCGGCGTCGGCATGGATGTCGTAAAGCGTAATATCGAAGGTCTCGGCGGCACCGTCAGCATCAAGACCAACGCGGGCAAAGGCACCACGTTTACGCTCAAACTTCCACTCACCCTGGCCATCATTGAAGGCATGACTGTCCGGGTCGGGAAGGACACCTATATCGTTCCGCTCCTGTCGATCCTGGAATCGATTCAGCCTCGCCGGGAGATGATCAAGACGCTTGTGGGCAAAGCAGAACTGGTGAACGTACGCGGGACGTACCTTCCCCTCATGCGGCTCTACGAAGTGTTCCGATTGGAGCCGGAGCTCTCAGATCCGACCAAAGCCATTTTGCTCATTCTTGAAACGGAAGGGGAACGCGTCGCCGTCATGGTTGATGAGATCCTCGGCCAGCAACAAGTCGTGATCAAAAGCATGGAGCAAAATTTCAGAAAGGTCGAGGGCGTGGCAGGCGCAACGATTCTCGGCGATGGCACGGTCGGGTTTATCTTGGACGTGCGAGGATTACTGGAAATCGCCAGGCGCGACGTGTCGATCGCGGCCTGACACCGGTGCCGGAGTGAAACCGGCGCATCCGCCCAGGCCGCCGGTGCGGCAGATCGCTCGAACCTTGGACACGAAGCCATTTGAAGGACACCCGAACTCGCGCATGAGAAAGGTCAATACGGTGAGGACTCCTTTTGATAGTGTCGACTCGGCGATTCGTGACATCAAGCGAGGAAAGTTCATCATCCTGGTCGATGACGAGGACCGTGAAAACGAAGGAGACCTCGTCATCGCCGCCCGGCATGTGACGCCGCAAGCCGTGAATTTCATGGCGCAGCATGCCCGCGGATTGATCTGCCTTGCGCTGACGCCAGAGCGGGTGGAGGAGTTGAATCTTCCGCAGCAAGCGGTTGACAACACCGCCACATTCGGCACGGCCTTCACCGTCTCCATCGATGCCAAACATGGCATCACGACAGGCATCTCCGCGGCCGATCGGGCCGCAACCATTCAAGTCGCCATCGATCCAAAGGCCAAGCCGGCCGATTTGGCCAGACCCGGACACATTTTCCCGCTCAAGGCGCAACAAGGGGGCGTGTTGAAGCGTGCCGGTCAAACCGAAGGCTCTGTAGATCTGGCCCGGCTCGCTGGTTTGGAGCCAGCCGGCGTGATCTGTGAAATTATGAACGACAACGGGACGATGGCACGGGTGCCCGATCTGGTCAAATTCGCCAAAGCCCACAAACTCAAAATGATCACCATTAAGGCGCTCATTGAGCATCGGCTGAAACACGAGACTTTCGTGCGCCGGATGGCCAGTACACGACTGCCGACCAAATTCGGCAAGTTCGAGGCCATCGCTTTCGAAAACGAGATCGACGGGCTGACGCATCTGGCGCTGGTGAAAGGGAACCTCGAGGCAGACGCCTCGACGCTGGTCCGCGTGCATTCGGGTTGTCTGACCGCCGATGTCTTGGGCTCAATGCGGTGCGATTGCCGCGACCAGCTTCATGAGGCCCTGGAGATCATTCAGATGGAAGGGCGCGGCGTGTTGTTGTACCTCAACCAGGAAGGGCGCGGCATCGGCCTTCTCAATAAGATCAGAGCGTACGGGCTGCAAGACAAGGGCAGCGACACGGTTGAGGCGAATCTCAAGCTGGGGTTCAAGGCTGATCTTCGAAACTATGGCGTGGGCGCGCAGATGCTGGTTCAGTTAGGGCTTCGCCGAATCAGGCTCTTGACCAATAATCCCCGAAAGATCGTCGGCATCGAAGGGTACGGGTTGGAGGTTGTGGAACGGGTACCCATCGAAATTCCACCACGGGCGGCAAATGTCCGCTATCTGCGCACGAAGAAAGAGAAGCTGGGACATCTCTTGGTAGCGGTGTAATGAAGGGCCATGTGATCGGCCTGACACTGGGAACGGGATACCTTGGCACGGCACAGCCCGTTAGAAAGGCGTCTGGCGAAGGCGATGGTTTCGCGCCCGCATTGAGTTCTTGCCGGAAGGAATCCACATCATGGCCCTTATGATTAACAATAACTGTATCGCGTGCGATGCCTGCCTGCCGGCTTGTCCCAATCAGGCCATTTTCGACAAACGCAGTGAGGCAGAGGACCGGGGCTATCACATCGGTGCTGGCCAAGGAATCGACAACAGCATTTACGTGATCACCTACGAGCGCTGCACCGAGTGCGTCGGTCACTTCGAAGAACCGCAGTGCGCGTCGGTGTGCCCCATCGGTGATTGTTGCGTGCCCGACCAGGACCGTCCAGAGTCACGCCACACGCTGCTTGATCGTGCCAGACGCCTCCACCCGAATAAGGATCTCCACCCAGACAAGGCATGGCAGGGAGTTCGAGGATAGCGATACGGCGGTCGGACTACAGTGTATCCGAGAGTGTCCGACAATGGTGTGTTCAGCTTCGCAAAGAAGACACAGACGAAGCGCATGAGGCGGCTCGTCCGGACGCGAATCGAAGTACCAATGATGCATCGCAAAGGAGGACCCCATGCCGACAGGTACGCTTGAGACCACCTCGAAAGACCTCAATCCGCAAATCGGGATGACCACGAATGACAATCAATTCCTGACCTTCAACCTCGGCGACGAACTCTACGGGGTAGACATCCTCCGGGTCCAGGAGATTAAAGGCTATACCGCCGTCACCAAGATTCCGAACACACCGGCGCATATCAAGGGAGTGCTCAATCTTCGCGGCACGATTGTCCCGATTATCGAACTTCGCACGAAATTCGGGATGCCGACCATTAACTACACCGCCTTCACCGTGATCATCGTCGTGGTCGTGCGGGACAAAGTCATGGGGCTCGTGGTCGATTCCGTCTCTGATGTCTTGAACATCGATCAGAAGGATATCCAACCGCCACCGCAGTTCGGAGCCCAGATGGATGTCAGTTTCATGAACGGGATCGGAAAGTCCGGCGACAAGCTCATCGCCTTATTGAACATGGATCGTCTCCTGACCGACGGTGACGTGCCGCAGGAAAGCGGCGCGCCGAGCGCGACATAAGGAAGGATATGCTCGCGCGGCGAATACTCCAGTGCGACAGAATCGTGCCGGGACATCCGGCAAGCGACGACTGGTGGCCCCTCGCGAACCTCTTGACACCTCATTCATTTCACCATCACGAAGCTGAAGGCTGTCCTCGACGCGGCTCTGCGTCGGGCGCCCGATTTACAATGGAGGCATAGTCATGGCAAAGAGCAAGCAGACAGGCAAAGTCACCCCTGTGAAAGTCGATTCGAAGGACTGCGCGGCTCGGGTCGAAGCAGTCAATAAGGCATTGGCCATGCTCGAGTGCACGCTCGACGGGACGGTGGTGACAGCCAACGAGAACTTTCTCAAGGTGGTCGGCTACACCCTCGATGAGGTGAAAGGTCAACACCACCGGATCTTCTGCGAATCGGCTTATGCGACCGGTCCGGAATACCAGAACTTTTGGGCCAAACTGGCCCGCGGGGAGTCTGAATCCGGTCTCTATAAACGGCTTGCCAAAGGGGGAAAGGAAATCTGGCTGCAGGCGGCCTACATGCCGATGCTTGGTCACGACGGGAAGCCGACCAAGGTGATCGCGCTGGCATCGGACCAGACGGCTCAGCAAGCAGAGCTGGAGAACACCCGGGATGAACTCAAAGTTCGCCATGACATTATGAACTTGACCAGCATCGTGTCGGAAGCCGATCTCAAAGGCGACATCGTCACGGTCAATGAAAAATTCCTCCAAGTGTCCAAGTACCCGAAGAACGAATTGATCGGCCATGGGCACAACACCACACGCCACCCGGACATGCCCAAAGACGTGTTCAAGCAGATGTGGGCGACGATCGGTCGCGGGCAGATCTTCCGCGGCGTGGTGAAAAACCGCGCCAAGGATGGGACGCCCTACTATGTGGATGCCTGTATCGCGCCGTTCGTCGATAAGAAAACCGGGAAGCCCCGCAAGTATCTGGGCGTGCGATACGACATCACCGAGCAGGAACTCCAGCGCCAGAATATGCAGGGGATGATGGATGCGATCGATCGGGTCTATGCCACCATCGAGTTTAATTTGGATGGCACGATCCTCAAGGCTAATGACAATTTTCTGAAGACTCTCGGGTACACGCTTGAGGAGGTTAAGGGGCAGCATCACCGCATCTTCTGCGACCCGGCCTATGTCAGCTCGGCTGAGTACGCCGCCTTCTGGCAGAAGTTGAACCGCGGCGAATTCGATGCGGGCGTCTATCGGCGTATCGGCAAGGGCGGCAAGGAGGTGTGGATTCAGGCCTCCTACAATCCGGTCAAGGATGAAATGGGCCGGCCATTCAAAGTTGTTAAATTCGCGACCGACATCACCGCGCAGAAGCAGTCGCAGGCAGATATGGAAAAGCTGGTGGCTGAAGCGCAGTCGGTCTTGGGTCGGCTTGCGGTCAACGATTTGACCCACGAAATGACCGAGACGTATCGGGGTGATCTGGATAAGGTCAAAACCAGCATCAATGCGGTGGTGCAAAACCTGACTCAGACGATCACGACGGTGCGCGAGGCAGTCCAGGCGGTGTCGTCCGGCGCCGAGCAAATTACGAGAGGCAATGAAGACCTCTCGCAACGAACCTCGGAACAGGCAAGTGCCCTGGAAGAAACCTCGGCATCCATGGAAGAGATGACCTCGACCGTGAAGCAGAACGCCGACAATGCCAAGCAGGCCAATCAGCTGGCCATTGCCGCGCGCGATATCGCGGACAAGGGCGGATCCGTGACCGTCCGCGCGGTGGAAGCCATGGGCGAGATTAACAAGAGCAGCAAAAAGATCGCCGACATTATCACGGTGATCGATGAGATTGCTTTCCAGACCAACCTCCTGGCGTTGAATGCCGCCGTGGAAGCGGCCAGAGCAGGGGAACATGGACGCGGATTTGCCGTCGTCGCCGCGGAAGTGCGCAATCTGGCGCAACGATCCGCGACCGCCGCGAAAGAGATCAAGGGCTTGATCAACGAGTCGATCCAGCGCGTCAGCGACGGCAGCGAGTTGGTCAACCAATCCGGCAAGACGCTGGAAGAAATCGTCAGCTCGGTCAAACGCGTGACCGACATCATCGCCGAAATCACGGCGGCGTCTCAGGAACAGGCCCAGGGCATCGATCAGGTCAATAAGGCCATCATGCAGATGGACGAAACGACCCAGCAGAATGCGGCCTTGGTGGAAGAGACGACATCGGCCAGCCAGTCGATGAAGGATCAGGCGAAAGAACTGATGAGCCAGATGGAAATGTTCATTGTCGGTTCTGCCGGAGCACCGTCGCCGGCGCGAGTACCGGCAGGGGTTAAATCGGCAGGCAAACCCGTTGCCGCAGCTCCCAAGCTGGGCCTCAAGAAGCCCGGCGTGCCGGGAAAAACGGGAGAGGCCAAGCAACCAGCAGGCGTGGCTTCCTCGAACGGTCACGATCGACTCAAAAAGGATGATGACTTCGAAGAGTTCTAGACACTGGACCGCAGGAGTAGGCAGGCTCTGCCTACTCCTGCGGTCGCGCGCGTTGCCCGACCGAGATCCCGCCCTTCATTTCCATCAAGTCGATTCTCCTCAAGAAACCGGATTTAACAACCGATAAGAACACGTGCGGGTGTACTCACACCGGAACAATACGCAGATTCCGGGCGATTCCACCTTTAGCTCGGGGGCGAATCATGGACGTCAAAACCTTGCTGTGGTACCTCGTCCTGTCCACGCTGACCGTGGCCTATCTTGTCGTATTAGCCGGTGTCAAAGCCGCCAAGTCTCACGATGTCACGCATCATTCGTATCGCATGATTGTCGGCTGCACGATCGTCGGTATCTGGCTGGTCGCGTACGTCCTCAAACAAGTCTTGTTCGGGCGGGAGTCGTTTCAGGGGCCGGAGAGTGCCTATTGGTCGATCTATGTCCCGATTTTCGTCACACACATGCTGCTGGCCGTCACCACCATCGGCCTGGCGGCCTACAACCTCTACATGGGACTCCATCGGCTGAGGTTCGGTAGTGTCGGCGCCATGGTTGCCGGCATGACCACGCATCGTCGGATGGGCCACGCCCTCATCTGGACGTTTAGCGGCACGATGGTGACGGCCTATCTCGTGTATCTCATGCTGTTTGTCTGGTATCGGAGCTGACACGATGGACTATCCCATTTCGAAAAAAGAATACGATCAAATCCGCACCCTGCTCTATGACGAGTGCGGCATTTCCCTTGGAGAGAGCAAGCAGTCGCTGGTGGTGTCGCGCCTGACGAAGCGGCTGCGCGACCTCCAGTTGGACGACTTCTCCTCGTACTATGAGTACGTGACGCAGGACGACAGCGGCGAAGAATTTACGCGCATGCTCGATCTGCTCTCGACCAACAAGACCGATTTCTTTCGCGAACCGAAACATTTCGACTTTTTGCGCGAACGCATTCTCCCCACACTCGAGAAGGAGAAGCGTATCCGCATCTGGTCCTCGGCCTGCTCGACCGGCGAGGAACCGTACACCATCGCGATGACCCTGTATGAAAGTGTCCAACAGCCGACGCAGTGGAACTTTCAAATTCTCGCGTCCGACATCTCGACCCGGGTCCTGGCTCACGCCGCTAAGGGGCTCTATGCGGAGGAACGGGTGCGCGAGGTGCCTTCCGGCATCGTCAAACATCATTTCCTTCAGGGACGGGGAGATAGTGCCGGACTCGTGAAGGTGAAGCCGCACCTTTCCGCCATGATCAAGTTCCGTCGTTTGAACCTGATGGACGATCACTTTCCGATCAAAGCTCCGCTGGACCTCATCTTCTGCCGGAATGTCATGATTTACTTCGACCGCCCGACTCAGGAGCGGCTGGTCAATAAGTTCTATCACCATCTCAAACCGGGTGGGCATCTCTTCATCGGCCACTCGGAAAGTCTGCAGTGGGTGTCGCATCCGTTCAAAACCATCGCCCCGACGATCTACTGGAAGGAATCCTGAGCGACATGGCCGTCATCGACACCGAGGCGTTCTCGCATATCCGGCGCATGCGCGACGGTCGTTTCCCGCATGAGGTGGCCTGCATTCTGCCGGGAGAGTTTTTTGTCAGCCGCGAACCGATGGTGGTGTACACGGTTCTCGGATCCTGTATCTCCGCCTGTATCCGGGATCCGATCGTAGGCGTCGGCGGGATGAACCATTTCATGCTTCCCGCTCCGAAGGACCATCAGTCCGGCGATTCCTGGGGCGGGGAGTCTACGCGCTATGGGTCCTTCGCCATGGAACAGTTAATCAACGAAATCTTAAAACGCGGCGGACTCCGGCACCGGTTGGAAGTGAAATTATTCGGGGCAGGCAAGATCTATGAGGGTAACATCGACGTCGGGGCTCGCAACACCGAATGGGTGCTCCAGTATTTGAAGACCGAAGGGTACGCCCTTGCCAAGAGTGACCTCGGCGACGTCTTTCCGAGAAAGGTGTACTACTTCACCGATTCGGGCCGCGTCTTGATGAAAAAGATCGAGCGCGTGAAAAACCGTACGATTTACGAGCGGGAAACGGAGTACCAGCATCGCATCGAAGTGGAACCAACGGCGCAGCAAGACAATATCACGCTGTTTTGACATGTGACGACGGGTGCGGCACAGAACAGGCGCACACCAAAGGCCCAGGGAGACGTGACAATGGCTAAGATTCGAGTCCTAACGATCGATGATTCCGCGCTGATGAGACAGGTGCTGGCTGAGCTGCTTTCCAAAGACCCTGCCATCGAAGTGATCGGCAGCGCCCCGGATCCCTATGTCGCCCGGGAAAAAATCAAAGCCTTGAATCCCGATGTGCTGACCCTCGACGTGGAAATGCCGAAAATGGACGGGCTTACATTTCTCGAAAAGTTGATGCGGGGACGCCCGACTCCGGTGATTATGGTCAGTTCGCTCACCGAAAGCGGGTGCCAAACCACGCTCCGTGCGCTGGAACTGGGGGCAATCGATTTCATCACCAAACCGAAACTTGATTTACGCGAAGGCATGAACCATATCGCGCAGGATCTCATCGCCAAAATCAAAGCCGCCGCCACGGCCTCGGTGCGTCCCGCCACAGCGGCGGCCTCCGGCACCGCTCGTCCGGCAGCTCTCAATTCGGCCATGATCAAGACCACGGATATGATTATTGCGATCGGGTCCTCCACGGGTGGGACTGAGGCCGTCAAGGACGTGCTCCAGGTGCTCCCTCCCAATACGCCTCCTGTCCTCATCACGCAGCACATGCCTGAAAAATTCACGAAGACCTGGGCGGACCGTATGAACCAGCTCTGCCGTATCTCCGTCAAGGAAGCGGAGGATGGCGATAGCGTCCTGCCGGGGCATGCGCTCGTGGCACCGGGCAACTACCACATGACGCTGGTTCGCAACGGTGCACGATACTCCGTGCGCATCAATCAGAATGAACCGGTCAATCGCCATCGCCCTTCGGTCGATGTGATGTTCGACTCCGTCGCTCAGTATGCGGGCGGCAACGCCGTCGGCGTGATCCTCACCGGCATGGGCGGAGACGGAGCCAGGGGCCTGCTACGTATGAAAGAAGCCGGTGCCTACACCATCGCCCAAGACGAAGCCTCCTGCGTGGTGTTCGGCATGCCGAGAGAAGCCATTAAGCTTGGGGCCGCCGACATCGTTCGTCCGCTGGACGACATCGCGTCAGCCATTTTGACTCATGTCACCCGTGCCTGATCGTTCACCTTTTTGCATCAAGAGGAGCTGCAATGAAAATCAGCAGTGAAGTTCACAATCATAAGGTGACCTTAAAGCTGGAAGGCAACTTTACCTATACCCAGCGGAAGCCATTTCAGGAAATGTTGAAATCCGTCAGCGTCGATCCGATGGAGCACATCGTCATCGACCTGTCGCAGGTAGCCTTTCTGGACAGCGCCGCGTTGGGACTCCTGATGATTTCCCATCGTCAGCTGCAGGCCGAAAAACGCACCTTGTCGTTGGCCTATCCTCAGGCGACGGTGCGGCAGATCATCGAGCTCGCCAACCTGCACAAAACGATTCCATTGATCGAATCGCCGGTGCCTTTCGTGGCGAAGAAAAGCGCATGACCGTCCTTTGCCCGAGATGAAAGGAATCAGGCATGCAGATTACTGAGCGGCGAATCGGGGAATCCGTCATTCTCGACCTGGTGGGCGAACTGACGTATGTCAATCGAGCCACGTTCAAAGCATCGGTGGAGCGGAGCAAAGCCTACGGCGTCCGTCATCTGATTTTGAACATGCACGGCGTCCGGTTTCTCGACAGCTCGGCACTGGGGACCCTGGCATTACTGACGCAAAGTCTCAGTGCGAACCGGAGCACGATCGGTCTCCTGAATCCCCAGAGTTACGTCAAAGAAATCCTGACCCTGGCCAACCTGCATCAACTGCTGCCGGTCTACCATTCGGAGCAGGAGGCGCTGGCTGCAAGCCGTTTACCGAAAGCCGGGTAGGAAACGCATCGGGAGCATCACACGTGGCTGAACCTGCACGACGTATCGAGCCGCCCTCCGTCACTGACCATTCCGCGAAACCGACGCCAGTCATTCTGCTCGTCGACGACGATGAGATCACGCGGACCGGGATGGCCGGACGATTGAAGCGCTTGGGGTGTCGTGTCATCGAAGCCGGCGACGGGACCGCTGGCTTGTCCGCCATTCGTGCCCAGCGTCCGGATCTGGTCATCCTGGATTGGATGATGCCGGGGATGGATGGTCCCAGCGTCTGCGAAGCGATCCGGGCGGATCCTGAGCTGAAATCCAGCCAGGTCGTGCTCATGACGGCACACGACCGGCCCGAACAGATTGCCGAAGGGCTCTCCCGCGGGGCCGATGATTTCCTGAGCAAAGCGGCCAGCAAGCAGGAAGTGTTGGCGCGGGTGCACGCCAACCTTCGATCGAGCGCACTGGTGCGTGAAATCGAACGTACCCGTGACGATCTCGATCGTTCGCACACACTGCTCTCCACCAAACAAGCCGAACTGGAGAGCGAGCTGCAGTCGGCCGCGGATTTCGTCCGGGCGCAATTGCCCCTGCCCGGCATACCGGCCACGGGAATCAGCATGCAGTGGGCGTATCAGCCCTCCCTCGCGTTGGGTGGAGACCTCTTTCAAGTCAGCTCCTGGGGAGCCGATGCCCTCGGGCTCTACATTCTCGACGCCTCGGGTCACGGGGTGGCCGCAGCCTTGCGCGCCGTCGCCCTGATGACGTTCCTGCGCGAAGACAATCTCGCGAAAGCGGTCGGGAGTCTCGATCCGGGGGCGATCATTACGGAAGCGAACCGCCTGTTTCCGCTGACGCAGGACGGAGAATATTTCACATTATGGGTCGGGCGCCTCGACATCTCCTCACGAATGCTCTCCTACGCCACCGCCGGCCATAGCGGCGCGCTCCTGCAGGCTGTCGGCAATGGGTCCCGATGGCTGTCCATGGCCAGCCTGCCGTTGGGATTCGACCCGCACAGTGTGTTTGAAAGCATGCATACGCCGCTGCTCTCGCTGGACCGTCTGTATCTACTCAGCGATGGCATCTATGAAGCCCCGTCGCCGACAGGGGAACTCTGGGGGCGGGACCGCCTGCAAGCGACGTTGGAAGCGCACCGGAGTCATAGTCTTGGACAAAGCATCGCCGATACCATGGCCACGGCCCGCCAGTGGCTGGCCGGTGACATTTTCCCGGACGACGTCGCCTTGTTGGGTCTGGAGATGCTGGAAAACCCCGCGTCTCAAAAAGAGAGGGTGTGATGGAGGCTCAAGCGGTCATGGATCTTTCCGCAGCGTTGGATCGTTTGGACGGGGATCAGGATCTCTTTCTCACCCTGGCCGAACTCTTCGTCGAACGCTCGGCACAGGCACTTGACGCACTCCAGACGGCACTGGCCGCGCAGGACATTCCCGTGCTGGTCAAGGAAGCGCACAAATTAAAAGGCTCGGCCATGGAGTTTTGTGCCCGCCCGGCGGTCGCTGCCGCCGCCCATCTTGAAGAATCTGCCAGAAAAGCTGCCGTACAGGATATCCCGGCAGCGGCCGAGCAGGCTCGAGCAGAAGTCCAGCGATTGACCGCCGCGCTGGTGGAGATCATGGAGAAAGGATTTCCTTCATGACCGGTCACGCCGCATCGTCCACGATGCTGGTCGTCGACCCCTCTGCCGAGACCTGGGCTCTCGTGATGGAACAGGCCAAGCTCCGTGGGATTTCGGTCATTACGGCACCCGATCCTCAGGTGGCCGTGGCGATGATCGAGATGGCGACGCCCGATATTCTCATGACGGATTTGTTCCTAGCGAATCAGGGCGGCCTCCGATTAATCCGTGACATCCGCACACGGTCTGCCAAAACCGTGATCATTGCAAGCGGGGAGTCCGAGCATGGTGCCACAATTCTCGAGATCATACGTGCGGGCGCAGGCGACTATGTACAGAAGCCGGTGCTCGCGGAAGAATTAGGCTTGGCCCTCGATCGGGCACTCCGACAGATTTCCTCGACGGTGGAAAACGTCCCTGGCATCGAACAGGTGGACTACCGTCTGGTATTAGGCACCAACCCCGATCATGTCGAAGCTTGTGTGACCTGGTTGATCCAGCAGACCGCCTTGACGCTTCCCGAGACACAGCGCCTGCATCTTCGCACGACGTTAATCGAGCTTATTGTCAATGCAGTGGAACATGGCAGTCTCGAAATCCTGTATCAGGAAAAACATGAGGCATTGACCACTGATCGGTTTGATACCTTGATTGCCGAGCGCCGTCGTCACCCGCGTTTCGCCAAGCGCCGTGTCGTGGTCCAGGCCTCATATGATAAACCTCGCCGACGCGTTCGCTATGCGATCATGGATGAAGGGAAAGGCTTTGCCTGGAACCGCTTTCTGACGAAAGCTGAGCAGCCCTGCGACAGTCGTGATGCGAATGGCCGCGGCGTCTTTCTTGCCAAGGCATTCTTTCCTGACCTGACCTATAACGAGCGCGGTACGGAAGTGATGTTTTCGGTGCCACTGCCGTGAGTTGCTCTCTCATCATTACGGCGCTTGACGCGCCTCCTGCTAGCGGTTTATCTTCCCCTCGCTGATTCCACGGATTCCTGATTGCCCACACACGAGGCTCCCCATGACTCGTCTCACGCGACCAATTGTGCTTCTCACGCTCTGCGCGTTGTCGGCTGGTTGTAGCAGCGCCGAGTGGGTGCATCCCAACCGGCCGAAGGATCAGTTCACCCTCGACTATAACAAGTGTCAGGCGGACACCATGCGCGACCCGAAACTGCAGCAGGGCATTCAGCTCCTGATCATCCAGGCGACCGAACGCTGTGTGCAAAAACAGGGGTGGCGCCTGGTGGAAAAAGAGTAGCCCACTCGCGAGTGCCCATCCGCAGAGTGTCACACGTGTCGGATGAGTCGATGCCCACCATCCGGCGGTGACACACGTTCCCGATTTTCACGCCAGTCGCCTTCGCGTCCTTTTTGTTGACGGATGGACCAAGGTTCGTTATGTAATGAACTGGTCGACCATCCATGATCCGCCGCATACAGGAAACCATGCCATGACACGCATCGATCTCATTGCCGGAGCACGCCCGAATTTCATGAAAATTGCGCCGATCATCGACGCGTTGAACGCCGCGCGGTCGCGGGGGAGCCACCTTCGTTTTCGCCTCATCCATACAGGACAGCACTACGACCGGGCCATGTCAGGCAGCTTCTTCGAAGAATTGGGCATCCCTGATCCGGACATCAATCTGGAGGTCGGGTCCGGCACGCAAGCGGAACAAACGGCCGCCATCATGGTGAACTACGAGAAAGTGCTGGCGAAAGATACCAGTCAGCTTTGCCTGGTCGTCGGGGATGTGACTTCGACCATGGCCTGTTCGATCGTGGCCCGTAAGATGGGGATTCCCGTGGCCCATGTGGAAGGTGGCATCCGCTCGAACGATTGGACGATGCCGGAGGAGATCAATCGCGTCGTCACTGATTCCATCACGAACTGGTTCTTCACGACGAGTAACACGGCCAACGACAATTTACGCCGAGCGGGTGTTGAAGACGACCGTATTTTTTTCGTCGGCAATACGATGATCGATACGCTGCTCAAACACGCGGAACGGTTGCGGGCCCCGGTCTGCTGGAATGCGCTGGGTTTGAAACCGAACCACTACTTTGTCGTGACCTTGCATCGTCCGGCAAACGTGGACGGCGAGCAGCACTTACTGGGGCTGCTACGGGCCATTGCGGAGGGGACACAAGGCTTACCGGTGGTGTTTCCGGTTCATCCGCGAACCGCCAAAAACCTGCGTGACGCCGGACAGGTGCTGCCATCGCTGCACTATGTCGATCCGTTAGGCTATCTGGAGTTCAACTACCTGGTAAAACATGCCCGCGGGGTGATTACCGATTCAGGCGGCATCACTGAGGAAACGACCGTACTCGGCGTGCCGTGCCTGACCTTGCGGGATAACACCGAACGACCCGAAACGGTGACGATCGGCACCAACGAACTGATCGGCACCGATCCTGCGAAACTGGCGCCCGCGTTGCAACGCTTGATGGCTGGGCAGTGGAAGAAAGGCACGATCCCTCCGCTCTGGGACGGGAAGACGGCCGAGCGAATTGTGGAACAGCTGGAAAAGCTGCTAGCCTCATCATGAGTGCATTCGAAGCCTAAGAACAGGCGAGGACCTTGCGACCCTCCACTCATTACGGTAAAGTAATGCTACCCATGTCATGTAAGGAGGAACGATGTCCACCTCGACGTTGACCAGCAAAGGCCAGACCACCATACCGAAAGACGTCCGTGAACGGCTCAATCTCCAGCCGGGGGATCGTCTAGAATTTGTCATTGACGAGGACGGGCGGGTGGTTGTGCTTCCGGCGAGTGTCGATGCCTCGGAACTTGCCGGCATGCTCGAGCGGCCCGCTAAGCCGGTCAGTGTCACTGCGATGAATCAAGCGATTCGCAAGCGCGGAGCACGGCGATGATCGGAATCGATACCAATGTCCTCGTCAGATATTTGGTGCAGGACGATCCCGGCCAATCGCGCGCTGCAACCCACATCATTACGAAGCAATGCACACGTGACGATCCGGGGTTCATCAATCGCATCGTGCTGTGTGAAATGGTCTGGGTTCTGGAGAGCGCGTATGGGTATTCAAAGGAAACCGTTGTGAGCGTGCTGGACAAACTCTTGCGAACGAGTCAGTTCAAGATAGAGGATCCTCAGTCAACGTGGACGGCTTTTCGTATGTATCAAAATGGAAAAGCGGACTTTGCGGATTGTCTGTTGGGAGCCACCAATCGGTTAGCCGGCTGCGATTCAACAGTCACCTTCGATCAAGCCGCAAGCAAGTTGGAAGGATTCCAGGCGCTGTAGAACCTCTGCCCGATCTTGCGCGCTTGATGGCCGGTGAATGGAAGAACGGCGCGATTTCGCCGAAATGGGACGGGAAAGCGGCGGAGCGAATCGTGGGACATCTGGAGCGCCTCTTGGCGCCGCAATAAAGAAGCCTCCAAGTCCGACACCTGAGCATGCCCGCAGGCTGCTCACCCTCTCGCCGTTCGACGCCCCTGCCTCGTAACAAATCTCACAACGTCTTCGCCCGGATCCCCGACACCACGCAACACGTAGGCCAACAAAAACCACGTTGTAGAAACCAGCGGCGTGAGGGGGAAAAGAGCAGGGAAAGCTTTCTACACGAAGCGCAAACGCGTCATGAATTCATGAGGGATCGGACCGGCATATTCGACTCGTAGCGTTGTGATCGCATGTTTCGAACCATACCGCGTCGAGGCCCATCCACCGACCGGTTGCACGCTACCCTCGCAAAGGGTACTTGTCCCTCCCTCAACGGTGAGTAGGAGCGGGTGATCGAACCCCTCCAAGCGATAGCCCCCCTCAACGGGGATCGGCCGGCAGCCTAAGTGCCAGTTCAGTTCAACATGATGGGTGCCGGTGCCCGTCAGCCAGTCCCAGATCATCCAGGAACCGGGAGGCTCATACGAGACTCCCCGCAAATGCGTCACACCTAACCGTTCCTTGTATCCATAATGTCTGGCGATGACGGTCATTTTTCCTTCCGGTGTCTCGTCTTTGTACACGAGATGCGTATCGAAGGGCAGAGACCACGCCCTCGGCCCGTCTTGTACTGCCTGGTCCAGGCCATCGACCGTCACCGTATTGTGAGCGCGGGTCCCACGAAAATATCTCCGCCACTCCTCGTGGCCGGTGAGGGTATAGGTGCCGGGATCGATCAACACGTCCCGCGAGCCGACTTGGAGGAACACAGACAGCGCATCCGCATGCCCGTGCGTATAGCGAGGAGCCATGCCCAACGGGCCGTGATCAAAAATCGCTTTTTCATGTTTACGGCCACGGATAATCGAATAGCCGGAAAGATGAAAGGTCGTCAGACCGGGGGCATGTATTTTGGTGTTTCCGGCAAAATGCATGTAAGAAGACAGCGCACACTCATATTCGCCTTCGCCGATCGGCGGAAGGCCGCCATCAGCGGAATTGCGAAACTCACTGAGAAACTCGCGGCTACGGGCGAACACCTGGCGGATCTTCTCCGGCACAGGCGACTGCTGATGATCGAGCAGCGTGAGCACCATCCCATAGAGATCCGTGGAGAACTGCAGGTACCCGAGTCCTTGTTCCTGTCCCCCGCCGTCGTGACTGATGTGCCGCGGAGTTTCTTCTTCCAACAAAAAGTGACCAAATGCGAGCCATCGCTCGGCCATGTCCATTTCAGGGAACAGGCTACCGGCATAGATCAAGGCCACCGCCGCGGCGAGCGTGTCGTGCGGCGTGGTCAAGCGGAGCGACAGCCGTTTCCGGATCAATTCCGCATGACCGGAAATGAGGGTCAACAAGGCCGGCCACACCGCGCTCGTGCCGGGCAAGCAGGGGCGAAGCGGATCCACAGCATGGCAGACCGCCAGGAGGCGGAGTGCACATTCCGCCGGAGCGATATAGTGGATCCCTCTCAAGAACGGATTGGCGTCGACCCACGACACCAGTTGAGCTGCTACCGTGGCTGCGGCGTCTCGCCGCACGCCCGCTTCGGCGTGCTCCGCCCACGCAGCGAGCAGGGCGAGATGCTGAAGGCGCGCGGGCTCCCATGCGATCCGAATATCCCCACAGGGATTCCCTGTGTGAATCGGAATATCGGCGAAAAACCTCCGCGGCCACATGGTTCCGGTATCCGGCGCTTTGTGCCAGCAGGAACCTTCGCGGTCCCAGGTCCAGGTATACCCGAAGACTGTCGCGACACCTTTGAGCAGGCGCTCCATCTGTCCGTCATCGGGCGGGAGAGACCAAGGCAGTGCGGGCAGTACGGGCGACGGACTTGTGCAGAAGGAGTAGCGCGACACGTCCTGCGCGGTAAATGTGCGATGCAGTGAGCGCTGCCCCAGTCCCTGACGCAAGTGGAGCAGCGAAAATACGGCACGTTCCCTCGCATACCTCCACCATTCCACACGACCGGGGCCGGCCAACGCTTTCACCGATGAGGCGAGGCGTTGAGGAAGTGCATCGGGATTGAATGACAGCGTGACGCGCAATGACCGACCTTACGGGGCGAGTCTGAATGAAACCGGCGAGCAAGGCTCTGTCCATTCGACTGTGAAAGTATTCAACGTAACAGTGGCACAGTACCTTCGTCAGAGGCTCAGGTCAATGCCGAAAAACCACGTATCGGCCGTCACGATGTGCGACACGCCCCTACTAGCAAAACAGACGCGTGCGTCAGAATGCGACAGCGACTGTATGGATTTTCAGTCGGAGACAGACGGCACTAACACTACGTAGCCGAATTGTGATAAGGAACCTGTTTTAGTGGGATAGCCTTTCAAGAGCATGTGCGACTGACTAGTGGACTGTAACGTTTAAAATGATAGCATCATGACGCCTATGGAGGACGTGATGAAACTGACCAAGAGTGAACGTATGGAACTTCAGCGCCAAGCGGGAGCCAGCAATGGTCGAGCCGATTCTGCTCGGCATGCCCGTCTGATCCTGCTGCTGGCCGATGGCCTGACGTGGGCCACGATTCGCGCCAAGCTGGACTGCACTGACAGTTACAGCCGTCGGTGGAGTCAGCGCTTTGCCGCAGATCGGCTGGCGGGGCTGTTCGCCCGCTACGCCGGGCGTGCGCGCTACAAAGTAGCCGATCGGATCGAGGCCCGCGTCCTGGCCTGGACGACGAACCACACACCGGGTGACGGATCGACGCATTGGTCCTCGCGCAAGCGGGCGGCGCAGTTGGGAGACATCTCGCATAGGACGGTCACGCGTATCTGGGCCACGCACGCCCTCAAGCCGCATCGCCTGGAAGGGGATCTGGCCTCCCACGATCCGGACTTCGAAGCCAAGGCGGCCGATGTGATCGGCCTGTATCTGCACCCGCCGCAGCACGCCGCCGTATTCTGCATCGACGAGAAGACCGCGATTCAGGCGCTCGATCGCAAAGACCCGGTGTTGCCCTTGTCGCCGGGGCGTGCCGAACGCCATGGCTTTGAGTATGTCCGTCACGGCCCCCTCTCCCTGTACGCCGCGTTCAACACCAAGACGGGCGAGGTATTGGGCAAGACCGCACCGCGCCACACCTCGGCCGAGTTCGTCGCATGTCTAACCGACATCGTGACCCATCAGCCCAACGGCAAAGACAGCCCAACGGCAAAGAGATTCACGTGATTGCGGATACCCTCTCGGCGCACAAGACCGCGCGGGTCGAGGCGTTTCTCGCCCAGTATCCGAAGGTGCAGCTGCACTTCACCCCGACGGACTCCTCCTGGCTCAACCAGGTCGAACTGTGGTTCGCCAAGATCGCACGCGACGTGATCGCCCGTGGCGTCGTTACCTCGGTGCCTGATCCAAACGAAAGCTCATGCGCTATATCCGGCACTACAATACGCAGCCCACACCTGTGAAGTGGAAGTACTTTGATGCGTCACGTCGAATTACTCCCGAATCACTCGTTACAGTCCACTAGCCAACATCGTCAAAAACACTGTGGCAGAACACCGTGAGGCCTGACACAATCTGGCGTGCGCAAGCGCGATGCATACTTATAAACCCTCGCATCAATGGTTTCAGTGATATCCATCGTCAGCTTAGGGGGCCCTCAAGCTCTTAGCGATTTCCAGCTATGCTATGTGCATCGAACAACGCGACTATCACTAAGGTGGGGAGATTACGATGAGGCTAACTCCGCAATCGATTTCCCAATGTTTCCGTAAGATGAACGCACTCATTCCAAGAAAAGACGTCCAATGTGCGACTCCGAAACCCGCCGCCGGCTGGAAACAGACGCCAAACAGAGATCAGTGGCAGCAATCATATGCAAGACGCTTACTACCCATCATGGTTGGATGCCTAGTGCTATCTCTGCCTGTTTCTGAAGCTTTTCCAGGAACACGCATTGTTGCTTCCCGCGTAGATCCGCAGCCTAACTATCATTTCACGCAAGATGCAGGGGATGTTGCACAACTCACCGATGGCCAAACTGTGCTCTACCCACTCTGGAAAAATCGAGCAGCGGTAGGATGGGCAAGAGCTACGCCGATTAAAATTTGGTTAACCATACACGGAGTACCTCCTACACAATCTCAGTTCTCAGGCCGACTAAGCATTCATACCGTAGTACGCTCAAAATCAGGCATACAGATACCCAATCGAGTGGATGTTTACACCTCCGATGGGAAAAGTTTATGGGCACATGTTAATGGTATGCAACTGAAGCCTTCTGAATTCAAAGATGGCCAAGATCATTGGTTGCACATGGACGTTAGCAATGTTTCATCTAAACTCTTGGTAGTGATTCACGCAAGTGGCGAATATTTTTTCACTGATGAGATAGTTTGGGAAGATACACCCGCGCCACCAGTTGCTTCTGAACGTCCAAATCTAAAAGGGCCCCAACAGGCTGTGACTGACAGTCTTTCACGAATGAAAAAGAATTTTGCAGCGAGCACACTGGCCACGCCTCAGCAGATTTTACAATGGGGTTCGTCCTTCGGCGGGGAACCCATTGTGGCTTGGGTTGAAAACCCATGGGATACACTGACAAGCACCCCTAGCCCGACACGTATTCAGGATGGGGCAGGAAAATCAGTTCGCTTAAGTGGCATTCAAAATGAGTACGAGACAAGTTGTATAGGCATATTGAACCCTACATCGTCAGATCGCATGGTCTCTTTATCTTGGGATGGGGATGCAACTGTTGCGCAAGCCGTGCAAGTTCGCATCGTGAAAGCGGTGATGGCTGCGGACGGAAAAATTGTTTACGACGCCTTATTTCCGCATGCCTTAAGTGAACCAATCAACATGGCCCCGAATACTACTACCTATCTCTGGCTGACGGTAGACTTACGTCGCTTACCGGTGGGCTCTAGTACAGCTAGTCTTGAGCTGAGTAGTTCCAAGTTCAAGTTACGCATACCAATCGAAATTCACGTTGCGAACACTACATTACAGCAAGGTGAGATAGGTGCGGTGAACTGGGCATACACCAAAGATCTACCGATTTGGCAAGATCCTAAAGCAGCCGTGAATGACTTAGTTGCTCACAGGATCAACGTTTTTGTTATTCCGGCATCAGATCTACCCCAGCCAACCACAAGATCAACAGCTCATGCCGCCACTTTTCCGAAACTTTCTGCCTATCTACAACTATTCGGCACGAAAAGCTTCTATCTACTCTACTTCCAATGGATACCAGAACGATTTAACGAACAAGGCCTTTCCTGGCTGGATCCATCCAGCGGATTTGATCCACATCAACGGCGCAGAGCGGTGGAAGATTGGTTAAAGCTTATCAGAGATACAATGGCTCAGGCCGGTGTTAAAGATTCACAATGGGCTCTCTATCCAGTTGATGAGCCGAGCGGAAAGCATCGGGCATTCATGCAATTCATGCTATCGCTCTTAAAAGAACTCGCCCCTACAGTTCAAATCTATGCTAATCCCATAGACACTCCCAGTAACCCGACGAGTGTGAGCGATTTACAGGCCTTGGAGCCATATGTGGATATTTGGCAGCCCGATATCAGTTTTGCAGAAAAATCCGGGAAAGGATTTTTCCAATCCCTTAGGAAGAAGTGGTGGATCTACGGCAATCCGACTCGCCCGGCAAAATCACAAGCACCCATGCATTACCGATCTATCTCATGGCGGGCTTGGCAATTAGGGGCTTCAGGTGTCGGATTCTGGTCCTACAGTAATACGGGTGGCACGTCCGCCTGGGATGACTTGGATGGGCGTATGCCGGATTGGGCTGTGGTCTACGAAGGTGACCCGCTCATAAGCAGTCGGCGATGGGAAGCGTTCAGAGAGGGCGTCGAAGATTTCCTACTACTTCGCTACCTTGATCCCCAACGAACCTTATTGGAGCAACAATTCAAAGAATATGACAATAGAGAAATCAGTGCGTACATGAATCGCTCACGTGAAGCGCTCTTGGCGCGCTCTCTAAATATCAGGCACGGGGAGCCTTGATGGTGAGTGAGAACTTTCTGGTTGCTCCAGCAGAGACTATCAAGCGCGAGCATCACGGAGACTTCCTTGCTGGCCTCTTTCTGACCGGCGCACTCGTCATGTCAACCTCCCTGGATTATCTTTGGTATGGACCGCTTCCGGCGTGGTTGATTGTCAGTCTGACCGGTCTTGCAGTTAGCACCCTCTTGCCAAAGCACCGCTCAGCCATGGGACAAGTTATTCGCCATGCGGGGCTTTCGATCATTCTGCCATGGCTCGCATTTATCCTCCTGGTCTCAGCTCTGGATGCGACGAAAGGCCTCATTGAAGAGAGCTTCTCAAAGCGCGTTCTGCTCAGTTCGTCCACGCTTTTGTTGCTGATTATGACGGCTGTATGGGCCGCACGCGTCAGACCGGCAGTGGTTGTATACGTACTCGCTGTCATCATCGCCGTGCAAGGCATTGTGTGTATGGCTCAGTATAGCAACATAGGCTCTGCATGGAACCTACCTGAGACTATTCTGAAGAAGAGCGGGGCCCGAGCAGATAAAGTTACTTTATATGATATTGAATTCAAGGATGTGGGCAGAGTTCGTGGCACTAACCCTCTCGTACATAAGTTTAACAGCATGCAAGGGGTTGCATCGGTATTTTTGTTGGCGGTTTTAGTGCTTAATCTACAGTTCAATAATCCGCTACGCATACGCATGGCATTATTGGTGCCCCTGACTCTCTGCGGTACCGTTGGAATGGTCCTTACCTTCTCGCGATCAACCATTTTTGGTACCGTCGTGGCACTCCTTGTTATTCTTTGGAATATTCGCAAGGCAGGAACTGTATTGGTGCTTGTTGTAGCCGGTGGACTTATCTACTTAGGCGCAGAGCAGCTGGGGATACGGGAGGCGAAGCAGTTCAATAGAGTCACGGATTTCTCCCTAACTCGAGCGACTAACGCTAGTCGCCTAGCGCAATATTCTTATGCCTTAAAGGAGATTTCAGAGAACCCTTTGATGGGAAAACCCGAGGGCGCCTCAACTGATCGATTGCTCGTACATTCTGTTATTCTGCGCCTTATGACAGACTACGGGCTGATAGGAACGCTACCTTATCTGCTAGTCCTGTTGAATCTGACACTGTTCTTTTTCCGTCATCGCGCGGAGAGAGGCCATCATACCAAAATCCTGGCACTCGCAAGCATCTGTTCTCTTTGCGTCGGAGTCCTTGATGCCTGGTCTCATTCGAGCGGGATCATGGTTCGTGACGTTGCTCAGCCTGCAATGTATGGTGCCTTTTGGGGAGCGATGCTTCGGCAACTTCCAGCACCTGTACCACCGCCAAGAATTCGAGATGTATACTCGTCGCAAGATGCGTTTTTACTTCCGACTGTTCAACAACGATGAAATTCATTAAATATTTTCACTCCGCCACCGGTTGGCTGGCAATCGCGCTTTTCCTTCGTTTAGGATCAGGGATTCTCCTTCTGCCCCTGATGTTGCGATATGTTCCGGAGAACCAACTAGGTCTCTGGTATGTCTTTCTGAGCGTAGGCAACGCTGCGGTTATGATTGATCTGGGGTTTTCCAAAACTGCGATTCGTTCGGTCTCAGCGCTATGGGCTGGTGCAGGTCAACTCACAGCTCAAGGCGTGGTACTAGCCGACAGGGCCATGCCAAACTATGGCGGTGTGCGAGACCTCCTTGCTGCCATGCGCCTGCTCTATCTCCTAATGGCTCTTGTCGTAGCACTATATTTGATTATTGCTGATTACTTTCTAATTCCTTGGGGCGCGGTGAGTGACTTGACACCGAACTCGCCGCGGTTTGCATGGTACGTGTATGCCGCGGGACAGGTCGTTACAGCCTATACTCGATGGCAAATCCCGGTTCTGTCGGGAATAGGCAAGATGCGTCTATCGCAACAATACGTCGCCGCAAGCACGGTGATTTACCTCGGCACGGCCGCCTTCCTGCTGGTAATTGGTTATGAACTTCTTGGAATCGCGATAGGGCAACTCGTTCAAATCGTCCTAGGTCGAATCTTGTTTGCCAACGCGCTCAAGAGGTTCGTGCCTGTCTCACTGACACGCATCTCGCTGTCCAAACTTTTTAGTATTGTCAGTACGATCTGGCCAAACACGTGGCGCCATGGCTGCATGATTCTCTCTGGTACGCTAGTTGCCAGTACAAATACTCTCATTGTTGCAAATCAGTTAGGGCTGGAACAGGCGTCTCGGTTTGGCCTCAGCCAACAGCTTTTTGGACTGCTCGAGCAACTTGCAGGTATCTTGGTGGCTGCTAAGATTGCTGATCTTACAGCGTTGCAGGTGCAGGGAAAGCTCGATGCAATGCGGAGAATGGTCTTACCTAGACTATCGGCGAGCTGGTTACTGTTTAGTGTTGGGGCTTTCGTCATTATACTAATCGGCCCCTCCATTCTGCATCTCCTCGATAGCAAAACCTCTCTGCTGACACCCGCTGCCCTTCAACTGTTTGCCGCGGAGCGTTTCTTCCAGTTCAATCAAAATCAACACGTCAGATTGGTTGTAACTACCAATCGAATTCCCTTTTTAACTGGCTATATTGTGTCAATGCTTCTGGTGCCGCCTTTAGCGTGGCTTGGGGCTTCCTATGCAGGCATAATGGGCTTGATTGCGGCAAATTTCATTGTGCAGTGGTTATACAACAATCCAGTTTCGGCGTTTCATGCTGCGAATGACTTGGGCTTTGGTGTCATGGAATATTATCGTGCAGCGATCATGTCCCTGGCGGAGAAATTCGGAAGGCTTAAATCAATGTGCACGGTTGTGCTGTGATTCCAGATAAAAGAATGTATAAACTTAGCGTTGTCATTCCTGCCTATAACGTTGCCGGCTATGTGCAGCAGGCAATACACTCCGTGCACGCCCAAACAAGACACGCTGACGAAGTCGTTGTGGTGAACGATGGTTCGACAGACGAGACCGCTACTCTCCTGGCTAACCTGCCGGGTATTAAAGTCGTGACACAAAGTAACCACGGGCTCTCAGCGGCTCGAAATGCGGGAACACGGGCCGCCACTGGTGACTTTATCGTACTGCTGGACGCTGATGATTATTGGCATCCGCAACATCTAGAAGTTATTAGTCGTGTACTCATCTACCGACCAGAGGCTAAGTGGATCAGCACATGTTGGACCCCGTTTAACTCGCCCAATCCCACTATGCCTCTCCCCATCACGATGCAAAAGGTTATCCGCTACGATTATCCGTTGTATGCTGCCTATCGTAATCGCCTCCTTCCCAGCGCCACCGCCGTAGCCAGAGATACGCTTGTTGCAATAGGTGGATTTCCAGATGATGTCCGCCGGTCCGGTGAGGATAAGATCTGCTGGGCCAACTTGGCAGCGGCAGGGCATCATCTTTATTTTGTAGAGGCGGCAACATGCTTTTATCGATTACGCCCCACCTCTATCAGCAGTACCGAAGCCGCATCGACTGAGCGGCTCTCAACTCTGTTCGACCGACATAGTCGAGTGCAGCACGCGATCCTAGCGGGCACAAGTACAGCGTCAACTCTCGCATTCCTGCGTGGCATGGCCTTAAGAACTCTATTGCCCGTCCCTGACTATACGGGTAGTGCGGAGGCGTTGCGTATCTGGGATCAGAAATGGGGCCCTTACGCTGGTCTGATCGGAAAACTGTTCCGTCGAGCGATAAGCATGCAGCGCCCCATTACCCGCTTATCACAGTTCACTTTGAAGGCCTATCTCAGGCTAGCAGGCATATGGACCGCACGTCGGGCACGCGTATGTCAATTTGTCTTCCAAGAAGATAGGTAACGAGGATTCGCTTGAGCACAACCCAGTTAGTTACCAACGAAGGTTCCGTATGAGACATTTGCTTAGAACATTTCAGCAATACTATCGGACGTTAGGTCCCAAGGGGATTGTGTACCTGCTCCAAGCTTACGCCTTCCCCAGCTCAGCAATGCGCCAGATCTATCATCCCGACATAAAGCATTCATTCTACTTACGGATCGGTAGTGCAGATGTTCTTGCCTACCGGCAGATTTTCGTCGATGAAGAATATGCCTTTGAACCATCGCGCACGCCAAGAAGCATCATCGATGCCGGTGCGAACATCGGTTTGGCCACACTCTATTTTGCTAATCGTTTCCCGGACGCGTCTATCATTTCCGTCGAGCCGGAGGGACATAACTATCGATTGCTGGAGAAGAACGTATCTGCCTATCCACAAATTAAAACCGTCCAAGCGGCGATTTGGAAAGATAACGAAGAGATAAGTGTAATTGACCCTGGGTTAGGCGAATGGGGCTATCAAACGGCAGCCGGAGAAGGTGTACTTACATCGCCTTCACGCCATGCCGTGCAAGGCTTAACAATCGATCGGCTCATGGCAGATCATGGAATAGACTTCGTCGACATTCTAAAGATCGACATTGAGGGCGCAGAAAAGGAAGTCTTTGAGAATCCATTCCTTTGGATTGATCGAGTTGGTGTCCTGATCATCGAATTGCATGAACACCTGAAAATCGGCTGTAACCGAAATTTCTACAACGCAACCAATCATTTTTCTTCAGAATGGCTACAAGGAGAGAACGTTTTTCTTACACGATGACCGCATTCGTGAGCCACTGATGCGTAAGAAACAATGTTCGACCACATTTGATGGAAGCCCCCATGTTTAACAACTACCTGCGTCGATTCAACCCTCGGAGTTGGAGCAATGACGAATTGCGCTTTGTCTTATCGCATTGCCCGAAAGGTGGCCGTGTTGTAAACGTATCTGGTTGGCAGGACCGAGACAAGGAAGGAGGTCTTTACAAAGATTACTTCCCGAGACCCACTTTGTATCACATCTCGAATTATGAGGGCGATGCTGCACGCGGAGCTGCTGCGCGGACTGACCTTGTGCTCGACCTCACGAAGCCATTAGCGGCAGCATACGAAAACAAGTATGACATTGTGTTCAATCATACGGTACTCGAACATCTGGAAGAGCCAACTTTCGCTTTCACCCAAATCGGAAAACTGACGACCGACATGATCGTGACCGTAGTACCTTTCAAGCAAAAATTGCACTTCGAATACGGCATGTTTGGTGACTATTACCGGTTCACACCGTTCTCGATGAGGCGGTTGCATGCGCAAAATGGCTTCTCTGTACTGTATGAATCATACACCCCAAGACCTTCACTAGATGTATATCTTCTGTATGTCGGAACCCGTGATGTTGCAAGACATGCAACATTTCCGCAACAGCTGGCCGACATGCGCTCACTGAATCAGCGGGTTGGCAGCTTCAGTGCGAGCGATCTTGCTTCCAACATTGCCGCCCGATTTCTCAGTAAGTATCTCAAGTAACAGAGGAGACATGTTGCGTGTTCTGCAAATAGTTATTGCGCCGCAGGTACAACGATCCGGTCAACCCATTGGCGTCACCGGACCGGAACGACGTGCCGCAAACCTTGCCCCATATTGGCGCGAGTATGGAATCGAACCTATAGTGTGCTATCCACAACGAGGCAACTTGCGAGGACGTTTTGTCGGTGCGGGTTTGAAAGTCATCGATTTCGAGATAGGAAACAAGCTGAACCTATCCGCGATCAGACGTATCGCGACCCTGGCATTAGAGCACTCGGTGCAGCTGATCCATACCCAAGGCCCGGCCTCACTTGATATGCTCGCATGCTTCGGAGGCTCGTATGCGGGTATCCCTGTAATTATAACGAGGCCGGTAATGATAGAAGATCAAATCACATACTCGCCACGACTCCGGCGACTCTATAGCCTCATTGATCGTACAACGACTCTCCGGCTCGTGCGGCGCGTGGTTGCTGTGAGTCACAGGGGCTACCAGCATCTCCATGACTACTGCGGGCTCGAAGCGAGGCGCTTGCAACGGATCTACAATGGCATCAATCTACGTCGCTTTGAGATTCGGCAGCACAACGAAAATCGCGGCGAATCTAACGGCCCACCACTCGTGATTGGTATGGTGGCGCAACTGTTTGCCCCAAAAGGTTGGCCGGATTTCATCAAGGCAATCGCTCGGCTGCGTGATCAAGGCGATAATGTATTGGGGCTGATAGTCGGTGAGGGCGAATTGCGCGGCGCCCTGGAGGCCGATGTTGCCAATCGTGGTCTGCATGCCAACATCGAATTCACTGGCTTTCGCGAGGATATGGCCAAGATCTACCAGCGCATGGACTTCTTGTTATTCACCACTCATCGCGAAGGCCTGTCTGTCGCCGTCATTGAAGCCCTGGCCTCAGGCCTTCCGATTGTCGCAACCGATGTAGGCGGTATCCGAGAACAGGTAGAGGAGGGCCGCAACGGCCACATCGTCCAGGTCGGCGATCTCGATCTAATCGTACAACACTGTACGCGACTAATCCGCGACCCTGCCCGGCGCGCAGCTATGGGGCTTGCATCGCGCACAATAGCCGAGGAACGATTTTCAGAACGTCGGATGTTGGAGGAATATGTGACTTGTTATCAACAAACAGCTATCGGAATATCGTAACGGAACTCTCATAAGCATGGCTACTCTAGGAATTTTTACAGTCAAGAAATTGTGTTCGCACAATGGGCAATACTACACCTATGGAGGTTTTGGGGAATATCTCGCAGCCATGCGTGCAGAATTTCCCCGCGTCCTCCTCGTCGCTCACGTCAGGGACGCTGTTCCCCCCAGGGGCTATTACCTGATTCCACCAGGTGATGACTTAAGAGTCATTCACCTGCCGTGGGTAAATTCTGAGCTCGGAACATGGTTGATCATGCCGCTCGTGTTCTGGCGCGCATGGCAGGCGTCCGGGCAGATAGATGTCGGGCATGCACGGATGCCCAATCATACCGGAGTCATAGGTGCCTTCTTGTGTCGGATCCGTGGCGTGCCAGTCTTTTGCCAGATTATTGCTGACTGGTATATCGAAGCACAACGTATGCCAGTTACGCGCAAATATGGCCTTGGGCTGGCAATGAAACTGCACCTGTATCTGTACGATCTGATGGAGCGTCTGGTCTGCTATGGCCAGATGGTCTTTGCGCAGGGACAAACGTGTTTTGACAAACACCGTGCGCACAGTGATTGTGAGTTGGTGTTATCTACGGCCCATCATCTGCGCGATATCGTTCAGCCAACAGGACGATTCCAGCAGCGGCCGTTCACGATTTTAACCGTGGCACGACTCACACGGGTTAAAAACCAGGAGCTCACACTGCACGCGCTGTCACGACTATGCTCTGAAGGGGAAGATTGGAACGTCGTGTTCGTCGGTGAAGGACCACGCCGAGAAGCCCTCGAGACGTTAGCACATGAGCTGGGAGTACGCACACGTGTAACCTTTGCGGGCCAGGTGCAACGAGGCGATGCCCTCTGGCAGTACTTCGACACCGCTGACTGCTTTGTATTGTCGAGTCGCTCAGAAGGGACACCGAAGGTCCTGCTGGAGGCCATGGCAAGAGGCCTTCCGATTATTGCTTCAAAGGTTGCTGGTGTTCCGACTTCCGTTACCCACCAGGAACGAGGCCTGCTGTTTGAAGATGACGATCTCACAGGGCTAGTGGCGTCTCTACGTTGGCTTGCAGCCGATCCATCGCTGCGTGAATGTGTGGCTGCGAACGCTCATCACTTCTGTATCGAACACACCGTAGAGAAGGCCACAGGTCGAATGCTGGACAAGGTATTTTCTTGCTGGCCTCATTTAGGAGGTTCCAAGAAAATGGCCCCTCTCAACGCCCACGTGCAACAGGTGAATGATAGCGCGAGCTAGGTATTTCAGTACGGGCGTGCTAGCACGGCACTCGGCGATGCACAGATGAAATGTCCATGCTGTACGTAGTATGTCTAGGCACTCTACCGTGAGTCGGCTCACGGCAACTTGTGCTGAGGGTTCTTCTCAACATGGAACGCCATGAATCTCGGCAACGCGCTCTTACCAAACCCAGACTAACACTTACCTAATGTTCAATCGGCACGTGTATGTACAAGCTCTTTGGACAACACCGGCATAGCCTATCTGCTCAACGATGCGTGTGCTCGGAATGGGCGGTCAGGCTGTAGATGCCAGCGATAACATAAATGAAGACATCGACACATGTTGTAGTCTGGATTCATCACGGGTTGGGCGACGTCATTATGGCGTTACCGATGCTGATTTCCGTCGATCAGCAATTGGCGGAAGGATCGCGCCTTACGATGTTGGTCAAATCCATACATGAGGAGCGGCTGCTACAGTTAGTGCCTTGGCGCTGTCAGGTCGAGTATGTGAATCTAGGCTATTATGGTGCCTGGAACTATCGCGCGGTGCTGACGGTAGGATTAATGCTGCGCAGTCGTTTCCCGGATGTTTTCATTGCCCCGCACGCAAGTGCGGGGCTGCTCCCTCCGCTGTTTGCCCGACTTGTCGGGGCGCCGCGTTCCGTAGGACCCGAAGGGCGCTGGCGCCAATTAGGATTCACCTATGCGGTCCCACAGATCTTGGGTCAACACAAGGTTGAATACTATGGGGAGTTCGCACGACAAGTTGGATTAATCGGGCCACTCACAACTCACATCCAGCTAACGATCAGCGGGGTGAATGAACAAGCTGCCGCGCAACTACTGAATTTGGAAGGACAGAACACCTCACAGTGGATTGTTCTCGCACCCGGCTCTTCGCCAGTCGAACTCCACAAGCGGTGGCCTGTTGTGAGATATCGCGAGTTGATTGAACGACTGGTCGGTCTGAACTCGGACCTTCGTATTGCCTTATTCGGAAGTCCGAGTGAAATACCCCTACTAAAGGATCTCGCTGAATTTATCCCCTCCGGTCGCGGCCGAATTATTGCGCAACCGAACATCGAGTTGTCTCTCGCCTTACTACGTCGTGCGGCGTTGCTTGTATGTGGCTGCACCGGAGCCGGTCATATGGGCGCTCTCGTCGGCACACGCATTCTTGGAATCTATGGGCCGACAAACCCAAGCGTGACGGCCCCATTTACACCGCAGTTCAGACTCCTCCGTCAGAACTATGCCTGCGCACCCTGCTATCGCCCAGGATTCGAGCATGGCTGTGGAACTCCAGTCTGCATGACGGATATCACCGTCGATCAAGTGATGCTTGCCATCCAAGCAATGCTTCGCGACGAACCTGTCCCGAAAATGCCACAACTAGTGACCACCACGGCGACACATCCACTACGGGAAACAGCAGTCGTATGAATGCAATCACGCCCTACAAACTTGCACGCCGGCTCTACTTGAGTCGCATTCCTGTGTTGCCAAAACTCATTTACTACCTGATGTTTCTTGTGTACAACTCGTCCATTCCATTTAAAGCAGAGATTGGCCGAGGAACCCGGTTCGGTTATGGAGGAATGGGTGTAGTGATACACGAACGCTCTCGCATCGGTGAGGATTGTGTTATATCGCAGCAAGTGACCATCGGTGGTCGCGCCGGGCATATAAATCCACCCCGTGTTGGTAACCGGGTATATGTTGGGGCCGGTGCTAAGCTCATCGGCGACATCGACATTGGGGATGAATGTGTAATTGGGACCAACTCTGTCGTGATGCAGAACGTGCCTAACCGCTCGGTCGTGGCGGGCATTCCGGCTCGAATTATCAAGTCTAATATAGATATAACCTATTACATGAAACACGCTGAATAGATATTCACTCATATTCTTTGATGCACCTAAACATAGATTTTGTCTATTTCGTCGGGAGAATATCCCTGGTGGTGAGGTCTCATGCGTCGTTGCAGATTTCGCGTTCTCCAGAACTTTCCGAGAATATATAAATCCACGGACAACCTAAAGGAAGCGGACGGTCTGTATTACACCCCTTCTTGACGCTCTTAGGACGAGCACCTCAAGCACGCTCTTCGATCGCAGAACTTCTGAAGCGACACATTATAGCCTTTGATGTTAATTCCCTAGACTTGCCGGTTCCTATAATGAAGCGACTCCTGCTTTACGCAAATACCTTGCGCCACCTACGTACTTCCCAGATTTCCGCGCTAATTCGCAAACGCCTGTTGCCGACCGCTACTCGATCGCTGCACGTGAACGATGTGCAATTACGGGCCGGGGTCGGACTCAGTTCCAGTGCTTGTCGGACACTTCCGACGGGCAGAGCCAATACGTTCCGCTTCTTGAACTGCGAAAAGGGCTTCTCTAATGCACGAGTAGATTGGGAGAGCGCCGATATGCCGAAGCTCTGGCGCTACAATTTGCACTATTTTGATTATCTCTCCGAGCCTGGACGAAGCCACGATGAAAAGGCGGCGTTGATTTCGAACTGGATCGAACACAACCCACTGGGAGCGCCGGACGCCTGGGAGCCTTATACGCTGTCCTTACGGATGGTGAACTGGATTAAGTTCTTCGTAGAGACCAAGATGACGATTCGAGAGGAATGGTTACGAAGTCTCTATATACAGGGGCTTTGGTTAGAACACAATATTGAGGATCACCTCCTTGCCAACCACTATCTCAAGAACAGCGTCGCGCTGTTTTTTGTCGGCGTGTATTTTAAGGGAGCCGACGCAGACCGATGGCTTGCGAGGGGACGGCAAATCCTCGCCGAGCAGTTAGACGAACAGTTTCTTCCCGACGGCGGCCACTACGAACGTAGTCCGATGTACCACGCTATCAGCCTGGTGGATTACCTGGATGTCTTGAACCTCATGAAAGGATCCAGGGAGGCAATCACTTTCGATGAGCAAGGTGGATTCACGGGCAGAGTAGAGGAAGCGCTTACCTTCCTGGAGGACGTTTGTCTTCCTGACGGCAATATTCCATTATTCAACGATGCCGCGTTCGGCATTGCGCCATTGCCCGAGCAGATTTTGGCCTACGGCAATCGTATCGCCAACTATCGATGCCGACCAGTCCCGAAACATCTCACAGTGACCGACAAGCCTTATACCGGCTACTACGTGATACGGGACAGGTCGGACGTGATGGTGATCGACTGCGGAGCCGTGGGCCCGGATTATCAGCCCGGCCACGCCCATGCGGATACGCTGAGTTTCGAACTCGCGTTGAACGGCCGACGGGTTATCGTGGACAGCGGGGTGTACGACTATGAACCGGGACGGCGCAGAACCTATGCGCGGAGCACGAAGGCGCACAACACACTGTGCATCGACCATCAGGACCAATCTGAAACCTGGGGCACCTTTCGGGTAGCACGACGGGCCTACCCTCTATATGGGCGGCTAACCGAAGCTGGAAAGAGCCGTGCAACATTCGAAGGTGCCCACGACGGATACGCCAGGCTACCCGGCCGGCCTAGGCATGCTCGAATCATTGATTATGCGTCGCCAGGGAACTGGACGATTCGCGACACAGTGGAGGGAGCGGGGAGTCATACGATTGAAAGTCGTCTTCATATCCACCCTGATTATCGAATCGTCTTGGTGGACCAGTCTGCCGAGATCAGGGATGATGAGGGAGAGGTGGTGCTCATCATCATTCCATCACCGAATGTGACTGTCAGGATCGAGGAAGGATGGTATTTCCCTGAGTTTGGCCGAGAGTATGCCTCAAGCACCCTTGTCATGACCTATCAGGGAGTCGTGCCTGTGACTCTGGTCTATCGAATGGCGAAAGCGGGTCCGTTATACTCGCACCCCCCAGGCTAATGATACTGAGGATAACCCGTGAATATTCTTTTCCTATCCCACTATTTCCCCCCAGAGGTCAATGCGCCGGCCTCGCGCACATTTGAACATTGCCGACAGTGGGTACGGGACGGGCATCGCGTGACCGTCGTCACCTGTGCACCGAATCACCCTCGCGGGAAGGTCTATCCTGGCTATCGCAATAAGTTGTTTGTGCGTGAAGAGAAAGACGGGATCACGATCATTCGTGTCTGGACCTATCTGACAGCCAATGAAGGATTTCTCAAACGGACACTGAACTACGTCTCTTATATGGCGGCGGCGATTGTGGCTGCGCCGTTCATTCAGAAAGCCGACATCGTGATCTCCACCTCACCCCAGTTTTTTAACGGGCTGGCAGGGTATGTCGTCAGCCGTATGAAGCGGGCCCCCTGGGTGCTGGAAATCCGGGATCTCTGGCCGGAATCCATTCTTGCGGTGGGTGCCATCAAGAATCGCTTCATCATACATCTCCTGGAATGGCTGGAACTGTTTGCCTACCGTCAGGCCGATCGAATCGTACCGGTCACGGATGCATTCCAACGGTACATCGAGGAAAAGGGGATCCCCAAAGAAAAGATCACGGTGATCAAGAACGGAGCAGACCTCACGTTGTATAAACCGGTCACCGGTACGAACAGGCTGGCTGAATCGCTTGGAGTCCAGGGGAAGTTCGTGGCCGCCTATTTGGGCACGCACGGAATGGCCCACCACCTCGAAACGGTACTCCATGCGGCGCAGCGACTGCGCGAATACCCGGACATTGTGCTC
>WBZN01000114.1_pt1 | contig 119333 bp, 115 predicted proteins | sample 5204281 | NCBI WGS metagenome assembly WBZN01 (sample SAMN12344347, study PRJNA552823) | activated sludge metagenome | biome: Activated sludge suspended growth; feature: Nitrification reactor; material: Wastewater; isolation source: activated sludge from nitrification reactor of wastewater... | reverse complement strand
CACCTGGGTGCTGTTGTTCGCGGTGTTCTTCAACGTCGCGAGCCTGTTCGTGCCGCTGCGCACGCGCAACGCGATGGCGCGCTTCTGGGCGAACGTGATCCTCGGCGGCCTGAAGGTCATCTGCCGGCTCGACTACCGCATCGAAGGGCGCGAGAACCTGCCACCCGGCGGCCACGTCGCCCTGTGGAAGCACTCATCGTCGTGGGAAACCTTCGCGATGGTGACGGTGTGTCCGCCGCAGGTCTGGGTGCTCAAGCGCGAGCTCCTCTGGATCCCGTTCGTCGGCTGGGGCATTCGCCAGATGCATTCGATCGCGATCGATCGCGGCAGCGGGCATTCGGCCGTGAGGCAGGTGGTCGAGCAGGGCAAGCGCCACATCGCCACGGGCATCTGGGTGATGGTGTTTCCCGAAGGCACGCGCATGGCGGCGGGCGAGACTCGCAAGTACGGCGTGAGCGGCGCGCTGCTCGCGCGCGAAGCCGGCTGCCTCGTCGTGCCGATCGCGCACGACGCCGGCTACTACTGGCCGCGGCGCGGGCTCCTGAAAAAGCGCGGCACGATCACGGTGGTGATCGGCAAGCCGATCGATCCCGCGGGACGCGATCCGCGCGAGGTCAATGAAGAAGCGCAGGCGTGGATCGAGGCAACGATCGCGCGCATGCGGTAGCGGCGCGCACGCCGCACGGTCCCGCCGCGTGCTCCGTCCTGCCGCGGACATGGCGGGAACCGGGGCGGTTCTTTAGCATGCGCACCATGACTTTTTTCGACCAGGACTCGCAGTCCGCGCTCGAAGCGCGCGGCCATGCACAGTGGATCGCGTTCGGGCCCGGGGTTTTCCAGGCCGCACGCGTGCTGTGCAACACCGGCCTGCTCGCGCTCATGGAAGACGCGGGCCGGGAGGGCCTCACGCTCGAGGCCGCCATTGCCGGATCGGGGCTGCCGGCCTACTCCGCGCGCCTCCTGCTAGAAGCCGGGCTCGGCATGGGACTCGTCACACTGCAGGAAGGCCGTTACGCGACGACCAAGGCCGCGTGGTTCCTGCTGCACGACCCGATGACCCGCGCAAACATGGCGTTCATGCACGAGGTGAACTATCGCGGCTACCACGAGCTCGAGGCCGCGTTGCGCACTCAGGAGCCGCGGGGCCTCGCCTCGCTCGGCCCGTGGCCGACGATCTACGAAGGCCTTTCGGCCTTGCCGCCCGCCACTCGCGACGCGTGGCTCGCGTTCGATCACTACTACTCGGATCTCGCCTTCCCGGCCGCATGGCCGTTCGTGAAGGCCCGGAGAGTGCGCAGCCTGCTGGATGTCGGCGGCAACACCGGCAAATTCGCGCGGCACTGCGTGACGAACGACGAGCAGGTCGAAGTCACGATCGTGGACTTGCCCGGGCAGCTCACACTCGCGCGCCAGGCGCTGGCCGGCCTGCCGCCCGCCGCGGCCGCGCGCGTGCAGTTCCATGGCGCCAACCTGCTGGATCCGGCCGTCGGGCTGCCGGCGGGCCGGGACGTGATCTGGATGAGCCAGTTCCTCGCCTGCTTCAGCGAAGACGAAATCGTGTCGATCTTCGAGCGCTGCGCCGCGGCGCTCGCACCGGGCGGAAGGGTGCTGGTGCTCGAGCCCTTCTGGGACCGGCAGAAGCAGCAGGCCGCGGAGTTCTGCCTGCAGCAAACCTCGCTCTACTTCGCCGCGATCGCCAACGGGCGGGGGCGCATCTACACGAGCGATGTGATGATCGGGCTCGCGCGCCGGGCCGGGCTCGAGGTCATCGGTGAAGTCGACGGAATAGCTTCGACACACACGCTGCTGACCTGCGCACGGCGTTAGCTGCCCCGCGCATTACATCACGCGCATGCGCCGCAGCAGCCGGCGTTCCACGTAGGTACGCGAGTCGAGCACGATCCGGTCCTGCGCCTGCTGCAGCTGGTGCAGGCAGAACATCACGAGGATGCAGCAGACAAGCGCGGTCAGCGTCGAATTGAAGGTGACGCCGAGCCCGAGCGTGACACCCGAGATGTCGCCGCCCATGGCCCCCTGGGCTTCCTGCAGCGCCGCGCCGATGCCGCGCACCGTGCCCACGAATCCGACGGCCGGAATCGCCCAGGCCGTGAACCGGACCATCGAGAGCTTGGCGTCGTAACTCGAGACCTCGAACTCGCATTCGTCCCGGACCGAGTCGGCGGCATCCTGCACGCTGCGTGTCGCGCCGAAGCGGTTGAGGGCGATGCCCAGCAGCCGCGGCAGGAACATGTCGCGCTCGGCTGGCGGCAGGTCGTCGATCGGTCGCGAGGCGAGCCGCGCATCTTCCGGCAGTACCACCCGGTCATCGCCCAATTGCAGGAAGTCGCGCACCAGCATGTCGCGGCTGCGCCGGACGGCCTGCCCCTGGCGCAGCAGCAGCAGGAACGACCAGAGGGTCAGCGTGATCGCAGTCTGCTGTTCGTAGTCCTTCAGGATCACGAAAATCGAGCGCAGCTGGTGGACCGCGTGCTGGACCTTGTCGGCGCTCGTGACGACCACCACCTGCTGGAGGACCGCAGCCGCGTGCGGCCGGATCACCAGTGTCCAGGCGCTCTGTGTGAAGAGGAAGCACAACAGCAGGGTGCCGAGGCCATAGAGCGCATCGTTGGCGCTCCAGCTTTCGTCCGGACGGTAGGTGGTGGAGTGCGGCTTCTCGATCGAGAGCGGGCGCGAGAGGCTCGTGGACATGTGGATCTCCCCAAGGTCGCTGGAGTTGGAGTTCCGGCCGCCCGGGGGAGTTCCTTGGCCCTTTCCCTCAGATGTCGAGGTTCGCCACCGCGAGCGCGTTCTTCTCGATGAACTCGCGCCGCGGCTCCACCTGGTCGCCCATCAGCGTGGTGAAGATGTCGTCCGAGGCGACGGCGTCCTCGATGCGCACCTGCAGCAGCCGGCGCGAGCCGGGATCGATCGTCGTCTCCCAGAGCTGGTCCGGGTTCATCTCGCCGAGGCCCTTGTAGCGCTGGATCGACTGGCCCTTGCGCGCCTCGGCGAACAGCCAGCGGATCGCCTCCTTGAAGGAGGCGACTTCGTGGCGATCATTGCCGCGCGTGACGCTGGCGCCCTCGCCGACGAGTCCGCTGAGCGTGCGACCGAGATCCGCGATGCGCTGGTACTCGGCCGACTCGAAGAATTCGCGCGGCAGGAACTTGTCGGTGGCCGTGCCGTGCTCGACCTTGTGGATGTGCACTCGCGCGCCGTGCCCGTCGGCCGCTTCGCGGACGCCCAGCTCGAAGCTGCGCGTGCCGTCGTGCAATGCGTTCAGTCGCTCGCCCAGGTCGCGCGCCCAGCTGCGCAGCCAGTCGCCGTTGCCGAAGGCCTCGGCCGTCACTTCCGGCAAGTAGATGAGCTGCTCGAGCAGGCGCTCGTCGTAGCGCTTCGACCAGCGCTGGATGATCGCCTGCACTTCCATGTATTTGCGCGCGAGCATCTCGAGGCCCGAGCCGCGCAGCGACGGCGCCTCGCGGTTGACGTGCAGCGCCGAGCCGTCGAGCGCGGAGTTCAGCAACATCGCGTTCAGCTCGTTGTCGTCCTTGACGTAGACTTCCTGCTTGCCGCGCTTGACCTTGTAAAGCGGCGGCTGCGCGATGTAGACGTGGCCGCGCTCGATCAGCAGCGGAATCTGCCGGTAGAAGAACGTGAGCAGCAGCGTGCGGATATGGCTGCCGTCGACGTCGGCATCGGTCATGATAATTATTCGGTGATAGCGCAGCTTCTCGATGTCGAAGTCGTCCTTGCCGATGCCGCAGCCGAGCGCGGTGATCAGCGTGCCGACTTCGGCGGATGAGAGCATCTTGTCGAAGCGCGCCTTCTCGACGTTCAGGATCTTGCCCTTGAGCGGCAGGATCGCCTGCGTGCGCCGGTCGCGGCCCTGCTTGGCGGAGCCGCCGGCCGAGTCGCCCTCGACGATGAAGATCTCGGACAGCGCCGGGTCCTTTTCCTGGCAATCGGCGAGCTTGCCCGGCAGGCCTGCAATGTCGAGCGCGCCCTTGCGGCGGGTCATCTCGCGCGCCTTGCGCGCCGCTTCGCGCGCGCGCGCCGCCTCGATGAGCTTGCCAACGATGGACTTCGCTTCGGTCGGATGCTCGAGCAGGAACTCCGACAGCTTCTGGCCCACCGCGGTCTCGACGATGCCCTTCACTTCCGACGAGACGAGCTTGTCCTTCGTCTGCGAGGAGAACTTGGGATCGGGCAGCTTCACGGACAGGATCGCGGTGAGGCCTTCACGCGCGTCATCTCCCGTGGTTGGGACCTTCTCGCGCTTGGCGACGCCTTCCTTCTCGATGTAGTCGTTCAGCGTGCGCGTGAGGGCGGCGCGGAAACCGGAAAGGTGCGTGCCGCCGTCCTTCTGCGGAATGTTGTTCGTGTAGCAGAACATGGATTCCTGGTAGGAATCGTTCCACTGGAGAGCCACTTCGACCTGAATTGAGCCTTCTTGTGTCCGAAACCAGAACACTGAGTCGTGGATCGGGGTGCGGGTCCGGTTCAGGTGCTTGACGAAGGCCTGCAGCCCGCCCTCGTGCTGGAAGACGTCGGACTTGTCGTCCCGCTCGTCCACGAGCTCGATCCGCACGCCGGAATTCAGGAACGACAGCTCGCGCAGGCGCTTCGCCAGCACATCGTAGTTGAAGGCGATGTTGGTGAAGATCTGCGCGCTCGGCTTGAAGCGGATCGTGGTCCCGCGCTCCGCCGTGTCGCCGATCACCGCGAGCGGAGCCACGGGCTCGCCCAGGCGGTACTCCTGCCGGTGGACCTTGCCGTCGCGCGAAATGGTGAGCTGCAGGTAGTCGGACAAGGCGTTCACGACCGAGACGCCGACTCCGTGCAAGCCACCCGAAACCTTGTAGGAACTGTCGTCGAACTTACCGCCCGAGTGCAGCACGGTCATGATGACTTCGGCCGCCGAGCGCCCCTCCTCCGGGTGGATATCCACAGGAATTCCACGCCCGTTGTCGGAGACGGTGATCGACTCGTCGGCGTGGATCGTTACGACGACGCGGTTGCAAAAACCCGCCAGCGCCTCGTCGACCGAGTTGTCGACGGCCTCGAAAACCATGTGGTGCAGACCCGTGCCGTCATCGGTGTCGCCGATGTACATGCCGGGCCGCTTGCGCACTGCGTCAAGGCCCTTCAAGACCTTGATTTTGCTGGAATCGTAGACGTCGTTATCGGCCATGCGACCCTCGGTTTTCGGGCTGCGGCATTATAGCGTTTGCACCCTTCCCTGTCCCACCTGGAAGACCCGGTCCGGTGCCCCGAAGAGACTGCTTTCGGGCGACAACGTCGTCACCACAAGCTGCGTTTCGAGGGCGCGAACGCGTTGGATCACGGAGGCCAGCCGGAAGTTATCCAGTTCTGCGGCGGGGTCGTCGATGAGCACCGTCGGACGGATCTGGTGGGTCGATTGCATCAACTCAAGCTGCGCCAGGACCAAGGCAAGTGCGAGCAGCTTTTGCTGGCCGCGGGACAGGACTTCCCGGGCGGCCCGGTGACCTACCCGGAGTCTGAGATCGGCTCTGTGTGGACCGACGCTGGTGGTTCCACGTGAAACATCGTGCGTCTGGGCACCCTGCAAGGCTTCCGCCAGACTCCGTTCCCGATCCCAGCCTGACGACCACGACAGGGCCACCCGGAAGCCCAGCAAGGAATCCTGGGCGGCGCCGAGCGCGGGCTCCAGCTCGAGGAAGTGCCGCGCCCTCGCCCGGGCCATGGGTTCGCCACTCGCCGCAAGCTCCCGATCCCAAACCACCAGGGCATCCGGACCCGCACCGGCCCGCACGGCCGCATTGCGTTGCTTCAGTGCGCGGGCGTACCGCGCCCAATGCTCCCCGAAGCCTGGTTCCACGTGGAACACGCTCCAATCAAGCCAACGGCGGCGCCCCGTCGCCCCGCCGTTCACGAGATCGAGCACCTCCGGGTCGATCACCTGCACCGGAAAAGCCTGCGTGAGCTCGGCGAGACTGCTGACGAACGCCCCGTTCACCTTGGCGCGGGTGGTCGCACTGGCTTGGCCTGATCCGCGCTGGACCTCGACGCCGACCGAGTGGGTGGACGTACGGCCAAAGGCGATAGCCCGCGGCGCCCCCAGCCGGATCAGGCGCTCGGAACTGCGCGTCCGGAAGGATCGGCCACGACCCAGCAGGAAAGCCGCCTCCAGGATCGACGTCTTGCCGGCCCCGTTCGGGCCCGAAATTACGTTGAGGCCCGGATGGAGGCTCATTTCCATCCGCTCCAGGCAACGCAGGTCCTCGGCGAGAAGGTCGACGAGGGGCATGAACAGCCTGCTAGAGCCGCATGGGCATCACGACGTATCGCGCCGACGCACCGCTATCGGCCCGGATCAGGCAACTGCTGTTGGCGTCCCCGAGGCCGATCTGCACCTTCTCGCCATCGATCGCCGCGAGCGCGTCCAGGAGGTAATTGACGTTGAAACCAATCTCGACCTCTTCGCCCTGGTAGTTCACTTCGACCTGGTCCTCGGCCTCTTCCTGCTCGGGGTTGTGGGCCTGTACCGTCAGGAGGTCCGGCTTCACGGTCAGGCGCACGCCGCGATACTTCTCGTTCGACAGAATGGCGGTTCGCTGAAGGGCTTGCCGCAGCAAGTCTCGGTCGCCTTCCACCACGCGCGTCGGCGTGGCGGGAATGACACGACCATATTCCGGGAACCTTCCGTCAATAAGCTTCGATGTGAAGCGAACATCGCCGATCTGCGCTCGAATGTGATTGGTTCCAATCGCAAGATCGAGCATTCCCTCGGACCCGAGCAGCCGTTGCAACTCGAGGACGCCCTTGCGCGGCACGATGACCTGCTGCGCATTCTTCGCCTTCCCCTCGAGGCCGCACTCGCAAATGGCGAGGCGGTGTCCGTCGGTCGCTACTGCCCTGAGGTGCTTGCCATCGGTCTCGATCAGCAGACCGTTGAGGTAATAGCGCACGTCCTGTTGCGCCATCGAGAAATGGGTCTTGTCGATCAGGCGCCGGAACTCGGCCTGAGGCACCACAAGGGCCTGCTGCGCGTTGATCTCTTCGACGACCGGGTACTCGGCCGCCGGCAGGCTCGAGAGCGTGAAGCGACTGCGGCCCGCCCGCACGATCATGCGCTCGCCTTCCGTCGCCATCGTCACGTTGGCGTCTTCCGGCAAGGCGCGAAAAATATCGAGCAGCTTGCGTCCCGGTACCGTGAGATCTCCCGCCTGCTGCACGCCCGCTTCGCTCGAGGCCACGAGCTCCACCTCGAGATCCGTACCCGTGATCGACAACCGGTTGTTGCGCGCGGAGAGCAGCACATTCGCGAGGATCGGCATCGTCTGCCGGCGTTCGACCACGCCGATGACGCTCTGGAGCGGATTGAGGACTTGGGCGCGCGTCGCCGAAAGCTTCATGGGAGGGGCCTTCCTGAATTCTTGAATCTTGTATGAATACCAGCAGTAGCTGTAGTTAACGCTGTGGGCATGTGGACGAAGCCGAAAAATGCTCTGGCCGCAAGCTGTTAGCTGTCAGCTGTCAGCTGCAAAAGCATGTGCATCCCGCTTGGCCACCCTGTGCATGAATTGTGGGCAGAATTATGCACACTTTCACCCACAGCCTGTTCACAGTCATCCAGTCAGGGTTCTCAACAGGTTTGAATAGTCCTCGCCGATCTTCTGGTCGGAGTCGCGAAATTCCCTGATGCGCTTGCAGGCATGCAGCACGGTGGTGTGGTCGCGGCCTCCGAAGGCATCGCCGATCTCGGGCAGGCTGTGGCTCGTGAGTTCCTTCGCGAGCGCCATCGCCACCTGGCGCGGGCGCGCGATCGAGCGGCTGCGACGCTTCGAGAGCAGATCGGCGACGCGCACCTTGTAATAGTCGGCGACGGTCTTCTGGATGTTCTCGACGGTCACGAGCTTCGCCTGCAGCGACAGCAGGTCCTTGAGCGCTTCCTTGGCGAACTCGAGCGTGATCGGGCGGCCCGTGAAGCGTGAATTCGCGACCACCCGACGCAGCGCGCCCTCGAGCTCGCGCACGTTCGAACGGATGCGTTTGGCTATGAAGAACGCCACTTCCTCGGGCAGCATGACCCCGGAGGCCTGGCCCTTGGCGATGAGGATGGCGACGCAGGTCTCGAGCTCGGGTGGCTCGATCGCGACGGTGAGGCCCCAGCCGAAGCGCGACTTCAGGCGTTCCTCGAGGCCGTCCACCTCCTTCGGATAGCGGTCGCAGGTCACGATGACCTGCTGCTGGCCCTCGAGCAGCGTGTTGAAGGTGTGGAAGAACTCTTCCTGCGAACGGTCCTTGCCCGCGAAGAACTGGATGTCGTCGATCAGCAGCGCATCGAGGGAGCGATAGGCCGTCTTGAACTCGTTCATGGTGTTGTGCTGGAGCGCCTTCACCATGTCGCTGACAAAGCGTTCCGAATGCACATAGGCGACCCGGGCGTCGGGGTCGCGCTCCCGGATCAGGTGCCCCGCGGCGTGCATCAGGTGGGTCTTGCCGAGCCCGACCCCGCCGTAGACGAACAGCGGGTTGTAGGCCTTGCCCGGGTTCTCCCCGACCTGCAGGGCGGCCGCGCGGGCGAGCTGGTTGCTCTTGCCCTCCACGAACGTCCCGAAGGTGAAGTCCGGGTTCAGGCGGGCCCCGATGACCAGGCCCTCCGAACGGCGGCTCTTCAATGGGGACGCGACAGCCGGGCCCGGGGCCGGACCCGCCGCGGCGCTGCCTACGCGGCTGCCGACCTCGACCGTGACAATGGGTGCGTCCCCCGTCGATTCGTCGCGGATCAGGTCGCCAATGCGCCCGAGTATGTGGGTATTGACCCAGTCGACGACGAAGCGGTTCGGCGCCAGGAGCTTCAGGGCGCCATCGCCCTGTACCGCCTGCAGCGGGCGCACCCAGGTGTTGAACTGCTGTTCGGGCAGCTCATCTTCCAGCGCGCGCACGCAACGTGCCCAGAGCCCAGCTTCCAATACCGACCCCAAAACCGGTGTAACCCGCCTCCGGACGGGGCGGGGTCGGGCAGTTTAACAGGGCCGGACGTATTGACACTCCTTGCCGGCCTGCTTACCCTTCCCGGCCTTTTTTGGTCCAGCATCATGAGCAAACGTACCTATCAGCCGAGCAAAGTCCGCCGCAAGCGCACGCATGGCTTCCGCGCGCGCATGGCGACGAAAAACGGCCAGAAGGTCATCGCCCGTCGCCGTGCGAAGGGCCGCAAGAAGCTCATTCCCTGATCCGGCACACCTTTCCTGCGCAACGGCGTTTGCGCCTGAAGGCGGACTTCGAAAAAGTCCAGGGCGGAGGAAAGCGCATTGCGGACAGTTACTTCAGCATGACCTTCCGGCCGAATGACCTTGGCGCGCCCCGCCTGGGGCTCGCGGTGGCGGTCCGTACCGCGGGCAATGCCGTGGCACGCAATCGCGTGCGTCGCATCGTCAAGGAATCCTTCCGGCTGGCGCAGCACGAGCTGCCCGCGGTCGACCTCGTCGTCGGCGCGCGTGCGCGCGTGAAGGACGCGCCGGCCCGCGACCTGCACACGAGCCTCGGCTCGCTCTGGGGAAAGGTCGCAGCCCGATGCGCCTCCTCGTCCAGGGACTGATCCGCTTCTACCAGTGGACGCTGAGCCCGCTGCTCGGGCCGACGTGCCGCTACTACCCTTCCTGTTCCCGCTACGCCCACGAAGCCGTAGGGCGGTATGGCGTGTTGCGCGGTGGCTGGCTGGCCGCCAAGCGCATCGCCCGCTGCCATCCCTGGCACCCCGGCGGCATCGACCCGGTACCGAACCTGCACCATGACCACTAATCCCCGCGTATTCCTCTGGCTCGCCCTGCTGCTGCTCGGCTGGATCAATTACGAAACCTGGGTGCGTGATTACGCGCCGAAGCCCAAGTCCGCCGCCGAGATCGCGCAGGAAGCGCAGGTCGCTGCGCAGCGCGATGCGCAGTTCGGCGCGAGCGTGCCCGCGGCAGGCGCACCGGCCGCGGTCGCGCCTGGTGCTGCCGTGCCCAGCGCTACCGCTGCGGCCGGTGCTGGCGACGCGTCGGTGCCGGTACCGGGCGAGGCCGGCAATTCGGTCGAGCCACCGCCCGCCGCCGCGCCGACCGTGCATGTGGTGACCGACGTGCTCGACCTGCAGATCGGGCTCGACGGCGGCGAGTTGCGCCGCGCCGACCTGCTCGCCTATCCGCTCGTGAAGGGGAAGGAGCCCCGCGTGAGGCTCTTCAATCGCGACGGCGCACAGGGTTTCTATGTCCTGCAAAGCGGCCTCACCGGCGGCGCGAATGGCGCACCGCGGCCGACGCATCTCGCCACCTTCACCGCCGCGGCCACGGAATATCGCCTGCAGCCGGGCGAGAAGGAATTGCGCGTGCCGCTCACCTGGACCGACGGCGCGGGTGTAACGGTCACCAAGACCTTCGTGCTGCGCCGCGGACGCTACGACATCGAGCTCGACTATCGCGTGCAGAACAAGACGGCCGCACCGTGGCAGGCGGCGTCCTATGCGCAGATCCTGCGCGACAACGTCCCCGTCGAGCGCTCGATGTTTTCGCCCGACAGCTATGCCTTCAAGGGACCCGCGTACTACGACGGCACGAAGTACCAGAAGCTGAAGCTCGACAAGGAAGAAGACCGGGCACTCTCGCTCGACGTGACCGGCGGCTGGATCGCGGGCATGCAGCATCACTTCGTCTCGGCGGTGGTGCCGCCGGCCGGGGAAACGACGCACATCGCGCTGAAGACCGATGGGCGGAAGTACCTGCTTTCGGCGGTTGGTGCGCTGCACTCGGTGGCGCCGGGCGCGACGGGCGTATTCGAAGAAACGCTGTTCGTCGGGCCGAAGCTGCAGGCGCAGCTCGAGGAGACGGGGCCCGAGCTCGAGCGCGTGGCCGACTATGGCCTGCTGACGCCGCTCGCCAAGCCGCTCTTCATCCTCCTCAAGTGGCTGCACAAGCTCGTCGGCAACTGGGGCTGGGCGATCATCCTCGCCACCTGCATCCTGAAGGGCGTCTTCTACCCGCTGTCGGAGAAGGCCGGCAAGTCGATGGCGAAGATGAAGACGCTCACGCCGCGCATCAAGAACCTGCAGGAGATGTACAAGGACGACCGCGAGAAACTCGGCCGCGCGATGATGGAGCTCTACCAGCGCGAGAAGATCAATCCGGTGGCGGGATGCCTGCCGATCCTGATCCAGATGCCGGTGTTCCTCGCGTTCTACTGGGTGCTGCTCGAGAGCGTCGAGATGCGCCAGGCGCCGTTCATGCTCTGGATCAACGACCTGTCGTCGCGCGATCCGTTCTTCGTGCTGCCGGCGATCATGGCCGCGGCGATGTTCGCGCAGTACAAGCTGAACCCCGCGCCGCCCGACCCCGTGCAGGCGAAGGTCTTCATGATCATGCCGTTCGCGATGTCGGTGATGTTCGCGTTCTTCCCGGCCGGCCTCGTGCTCTACTGGGTGACGAACACGCTGCTGTCCATCGCGCAGCAGTGGAACATCAACCGCCGGATCGAGGCGCAGGCGGCCAAGCGGTAGGAGTGGGTGCCGGGTTTTACTTCCTCGAGGCTTCCGTCTGGATGGCGTCGATCAGTTCCTGCACCCACTTGTTGTAGTTCGGGTGGATTTCGGCAACGCCCTTGCGCACGCGGTAGTTGAGGTTCTTGCTGTCGCGATAGGCCACCGTGATGCTGGTGCGCGTATAGGTGATGGTCACCTCGGCCGTGTGCTTGCCGCGCACGATCGTGGTCGCGACCAGTGAATCCGGGCCGCCAGCGGTGACCGTCCACGGATACCCCGTTCGCGCCGCTGCACGCAAGATCGCGCCGCGCACCTGGTCCGTCGTCAATGGGCCCGCCGCGAGCAGCACATTGTCGTGCGCGATGATCGGCACGGAGCCGCGCGCCTCCGCGGCGCTGGCCCAGCAGAGCGAGAGGCCGAGGACGGCGATGGCTGCCTTGAAGTTCATGGTTCTCTCCGGTCAGGACGCGCGGCGGAATACCAACGACGTGTTGATGCCGCCAAACGCGAAGTTGTTCTTGAGGACGTACTCGGTGTCGAAGCGCCGGCCCGCGCCGCGGATGTAATCGAGCTCGCCGCAGCGCGGGTCGACATTCTCGAGGTTCAGCGTCGGCGCGAACCAGCCCGAGTTCATCATTTCGATCGTCCACCAGCCCTCGATCGCGCCGCAGGCGCCGAGCGTATGGCCGATGTGGCCCTTGAAGGAACTGACGGGCGCCCGCGCGCCGAACAGGCGCCAGGTGGCCTGCGTTTCGGCGATGTCGCCGTGCTCGGTGGCGGTGGCGTGCGCGTTGACGTAGCCGATCGCGGTCGCTGGCAGGCCCGCATCCTCGAGCGCGAGTTCCATCGCGCGCTGCATCGTGTGGGTGTTGGGATGCGTCAGGTGATCGCCGTCGGAATTGCTGCCGAACCCGACGATCTCCGCGTGCACCTTCGCGCCGCGTGCGCGCGCGTGGTCCAGGTCCTCGAGCACGAAAGTCGCCGCGCCCTCGCCGATGACGAGGCCGTCGCGATCGCGGTCGAAGGGCCGCGGCGTCTCGCGCGGCGTGTCGTTGCGGGTGCTCGTCGCGAAGAGCGTGTCGAACACGGCCGCCTCGCTGACGCACAGCTCCTCCGCGCCGCCCGCGACCATCATCAACTGCTTGCCGTGGCGGATGGTCTCGTAGGCATAGCCGATCGAGTGGCTCGCCGACGTGCAGGCGCTCGAGGCCGGGATCACCCGCCCCTTGAGCCCGAAATACACGCTGATATTGGCCGCGGTCGTGTGCGGCATCATGCGCAGGTAGGTGGTGGCGTTGATGTTGCCCATGCTGCCGCTCGACAGCATCGCGCCGAACTCCCGCACGGCATCGGTACTGCCGGTCGAGGAGCCGTACGCGACCCCCATGCGGCCGTCGCGGATTGTCGCTTCCTCCAGCAACCCGGCCTGCGCGAGCGCCCGCTCCGTCGCGCAGGTCGCGAGCAGCGAGACGCGCCCCATCGAGCGGGTGACCTTGCGGGTGAAATGCGCCGGCGGCGTGAAATCGCGCACCGGCCCGCCGAGACGCGTGTTGAGTTCCGCATAGCGCGACCACTCGGGCATGTTCTCGATGCCGCTCGCGTTCGCGTGCAGCTTGCCCTCGACTTCCGCCCAGCTCTGGCCGAAGGCGGTGATGCCCGACATCCCGGTGATCGCGACCCGGCGCAGGCCCGCGCCCATCAGCAGAGCCCGCCGTTGACGCCGATCACCTGGCGGGTGACATAGGCCGCGGCGCCGCTCATCAGGAAGGCGACGACCGCTGCGACTTCATCGGGTTCACCGATCCGCCCCGCCGGGATCATGTTCAGGGCCTCTTCCACGGGAGCATCGGCGCTCATGTCGGTTCGGATCAGCCCCGGTGCCACGCAATTGACTGTAATGGCCCTGCTGGCCAGTTCCACGGCGAGTGCCTTGGTCGCACCGATTATACCGGCCTTGGCCGCGCTGTAATTGACCTGGCCGCGATTGCCGATGACACCGGAGACGGAGGAGAGCGTCACGATGCGCCCCGGCTTGCGCCGACGGATCATCGGCATCACGAGGGGCTGCAGCACATTGTAGAAACCATCGAGGTTGGTCGTGAGGACGCCGTCCCAGTCCTCGCCGGTGAGCGCCGGGAATGCGCCGTCGCGCGCGATGCCGGCATTGCACACGACGCCGTAGTACGCGCCGTGCGCCTCGACATCGGCGGTGAGCATGGCCTGCGCGGCCGCCCGGTCGGCGACGTCGAACTGCAGCACCCGGGTCTCGACCTGCGCGGCCCGCAACTGCGCGGCGACCGCCTCCGCGGCCTCGATCCCGCTGCGACAGTGCACGACGATGTGGTAGCCGTCACGCGCGAGGCGCCGGGCGATCGCGGCGCCGATGCCGCGGCTGGATCCCGTCACGAGTACCCACTCAGCCATCCAGCGCCTCCAGGAATGCGTCGATATCCGCCGGCATCTGTCCCTTGACCCGCGCCTCGGCCAGCAGCGTCTCGCCCGCGTGGATCGTGCAATCAAACACGCCGAGCCCGCTGTCGTCACGCAGGGTAAGCGCCGCGCGCACGCGCAGCGGGCTGCCGGCCGGGAAATACGCGCACCGCGCGGCATAGCGGCGCGTGCCGAGCAGCAGGCCGATGCGCGGCGCTTCACCCCGCGCGCGCAGCTCGAGCGCCGAGAACGCGGAGACGGCCTGCGCCATCAGTTCGATTCCCACCCATGCGGGGACCCCGCGTGCCTCGACGAGTGGATGCTCCGCCGGCAGGCGGGCCACGGCCTCGACGCTGGTGCTGTCGCAGGCGAGCACGCGCTCGATCAGCAGCATCTCGTGCCGCTGCAGCAGCAGGTCCTCGACCGGAATATCCGCGACCTCCATCATCCCGATGTTCTCGCCCGCCCGCACATCAGTCCACGCTCGCCGAGTCGATCGCGATCGAATAGTCGTCCGCGAAGCTCGCGAGCCACGCGCGGCCGCGCCAGCGATCCGCCCCCGCATAGTGGACCTCGGCCACGAGCGCGCCGTCGCGCAACAGTCGCCGGGTGCGCGGATCGGGCTCCGTCACGCGCCAGGCCGTGGGTGAGAGGGCCTGCTCCAGCGCGGCGAGCGGCCAGTACACGAGCTGCAGGTCGTTCAGCATGCGTTGCGGCGAGAGGACTGCGGGCAGGCTGCGGCTGGCCTGCGCGTCGACCTGCCGGCCGTCGTAGGTGACGGTGAAGAGCCGGGGTCCTGCCGGCAGCAAGCCAATGAGCAGGATCCGCGCGTCGTCGACGTCCACCGCGCACTCGATGCTGATCTCGCGATTGCCGTGCATGGCACGCAGGCGCTGGGTCGCCGTTCTCGGGGCACCAAGCGTCGCGGGTGCGAGCAGGGGCCATGAACCCGTCGCGGCGGGGATGGCCATCGGCCGGCTGGCGCAGGACACGAGGGCAAGGGCGAGCGCGGCGACCAGCACACTGCGTGCAGCCGCAAATTCGCGGCGCACGGCGGCGAGCAGACGGGTGTCGTTGTCCAGAATGTCTGTCATGCCTTCCCCTGCAGGCCGATGGCGATCAGCCAACACAACAGGATGCCCGCGGCGAGCGACAGGCCGATCGACGCGATGAGCGGCGTCGAACTGAAGGCGAGCAGGCCGCAGGATACGATCGTCGTCGTCGCCGACAGCGAAACGGACAGCAGGGCCGTGCGGCGGTCCTCGGCCGCTTCGCGCAGGAACACGGCGTAGTCCACGCCGAGCGCGAGCAGCAGCAACAGCCCGAGTACGGTGAACAGGTTCACCGGCGCACCCGCCGCCCCGAGCAGCGCGAGCGTGCCGAGCGTCGCCCCGAGCGGCGCGGCGATGAGCCGCAGCGCCACCCGCCATCGGTAGCGCACGAGCAGTGCGAGGAAGATCGTCGCGTAAGCGAATGCGAGGAGGCGCAACACGGTCTCGCGATAGTGCGCAAGCACGCCCGAGATCTCCGCGACCCGATCGACGAAGCGGATGCCGGGGACTCTTCCCCCGATCGCGCGCACGGCGGCGAGGTCGCGGATGCCGGCGAGTGTCACGACCGTCGCGTAGCGGCCGCCCCGTTCACCGAGCCACAGATCGCGCAGGCCGGACGACGCCGGGCTCGCGAGCCATTCCGCCGGCGTGAGTGGCGCGCTCGCGGCACGGGCATCGCCAGCCTGCGCCGTGATCGTCGCCTCATCGAAGCCGAGCTCGCGCATGAACGCGGGCATCAAACCCTGTGCATCGAAGACGTGCGCTGCAAGCAGCGCCGCCGCCGCGTGCTGGCGTTCGAGCGAGGGCAGGGCCCGCACCACGGTCGTGAACGATTCAATGTCGCCCTGCGCCTGCAGGCGCCGCAGGGCATCGGCGAGCGCTTCGGCATCCCGCAACACCGCCTCCGCGCTGGCTCCGCTCACGAGGAAGAACCGGCTCTCCGGCGCAGCACCCAGCAAGCGGGCGACTTCCCTTTCCTCGCCGATGAGCGCGGGAGTGCTCATCTGCAAGGTCCGGATGTCATCCTGGAACACCACGCGCGAGAGGCCGAACGCCACGAAGGCGAGGGCGGCGAGCGCGAGCGCGAAGCGCGTGCGGCCCGTCCAGCGCGCGGCGCCCGCGAACGCGTCGAGCGGCCGCGCGCACCAGCCGGGCAGCGCCCGGCCCGCGCTGCGCGCCGCCACGGGAAAGAGCAACAGCACGCAGGCGCAGGCGACGGCGAGCCCGACGATGCTGATCAGGGCCATCTGTTGCAGGCCCGGGAACGGCAGCAGCAGCAGGCCGGCAAAGCCGAGCACCGTGGCGCCCGCGCCGTAGAGGATCGGCCGCGTCACCTGCGCGAGGGCATCGGGCGGACGCCACGTCGCCGGGGCGCGGAACTGGTCGGCATGGAAATGCATCGAATAGTCGATCGCGACGCCGATCAGGCTCGACCCGAAGACGAGCGCGACGAGATGCAGTTCGCCAAACACCAGCTGGGCCGCGCTGATGCCCGCCGCGGCGCCCGCGGTGAGCGCGAGCATGCCGAGGGCGGGCGCACGCCAGTCCCGGAAAAGCGCGAGCATCAGTGTGAGCACCGCAATCGTGGCGACGCTGCCGAAGAAGCCGATCTCACGCTGCGAGATTCGTGTGGCCCGGGTGGCATGCTGCAGGGCGCCCGACTGCAGGATAGTGACCGGCCGTCCCGCCGCCGCGGCTGCCGCCTGCCGGGCGCGATCGAGCGCGAGGGCGGCGTGGTCCTGCGCCGCGGCCCCGAAGGGGCTGCCCGCCGTTTCCGCGGTCAGGAAGACATACGTCTTCGCACCCTCCTGGACGGTCAGTTGCGAGCCGCGCAGCCGTGCCCGGCCGATCGAGGGCACCTGGCCCAGCAGCCAGGCGGAACCGAGCCCGAGTGGATCGCGCCGCAGGTCGAGCGGCCGCACGAGCCCGGCCGGCGTGTAGGCCGCGAGGCGCGCCGCCTGCAGGATGTCCTGCCCGTGGCCGGCCGCGAGCCGCGCCTGATCGGCCTCGGCGAGCAGGGTCCCCCGATGCGCCATGTACAGCGCAATGGCACCGGAGACGTCGGCGCCCATCTCCTGCCGCACGTCGACGAACGCGCCGCTCGACGCCAGCGCGCCGGCAAAGGCCGCGGCGGCGGCGCTTGCGGCGCCCGCGTCGTCGGCACCGACGAGGAAGATCACCTTGCGCGAAACCCGGGTCGCAAAGGCGTCGATCGCCGCCTCCACGCCCGCATCGCCCGACGCGCGCGGCAGCAGGTCGAGGAGATCGGTCTCGACGCGCAGCCGCGGCTGCACCCAGGCGAAGGTGGCCGCGACGATGGCCAGCAGCGCCATGCCACACCAGAAGCGCGCCAGCGTCGGGCGGGAATGCCTCATCGGCCCAGCTGCGCGACCACGCCGCTGAACTCGATGACCGTGCTGTCGCCGCCGTCACTCGAGAGTTCGATGCGATCGACCTGCGCGGATCCGGTGATCACGGCCGACGTGAACACCTGCGCCAGGCCGCCCGCGCGCGGCCGCAGGCCCAATTGCCAGGAGCCGTCCTGCGCCTGCCCGAAGAGCTCGAAGGCTGCATCGAGCCTGTCGAGGTCCATCGCGAACATCGCGAACAGCAGGCCGAGCGCCGCCTGCAGCGCCGGCTGCTCCGTGCTGGACAGCCGTTGCTCCGTCCCGCCGCTGCGCAGGGTCATGCCGTCCGGCGCCAGCACCAGCTCGGACTCGAACGGCTTGTGGGTGCGCCAGGTGATGCCGGCGTCGCGGGCCAGCTGGAAGTCCCCGCTCGAGACGAGCGGGCGCGGCAGGCCGCTGATCTGCCGGTGCTGGACGAACCGGCCGGTGAGCACCCGCGTCGCGGCCATCTTCCCCGCGACTCCCGCCAGCACGCTGTCCACGAGCTGCTGCGGCGTGCGCGGATGGTCGAAGAGCGCGGCCGCGCGCGCAGGCCCGGCGCCGCAGAGGGCCACGACGGCGACCAGCATGAGGAGCCGACGAAGCGCCGCGCTCACGGCGGCAGCCCCAGGCGCTCGAACAGGATGTCGGGCGAACGCAGGCACAGCTCGCCCGTTCTGGCGTCGACCGCGACCTGCACCGTGCTTGCCTTCGTGAGCCGCTCGCCGCTCGCCGCATTCGTCAGCAGGTACTCGATGCGCAGCCGGTACTCCCACTCGACGAGGCGGGCGCGCACGATGATGCGGTCCTCGAAGCGCAACGGGCGCAGGTACCGGAGCTGCATGTCGACGATCGGCCACAGATATCCCGAGCGCATCATCGCGTCGTAGTTGTAGTCGATCTGCCGCAGCAGCGCGCAGCGCGCGAGCTCGAGGTACTTGGCGTAGTGCCCGTGCCAGGCTATGCCCGCTGGATCGAGGTCGTGGAAGGGAATCTCGACCGCCACTTCCGCTTCGCGAACGGGCGGGGCGGTCATGCGTGCAGTACCTCGCGGTGCCGGCGCCGAAGCAGCGTCGGCAGCCGCCGCAGCATGCCGAAGAAGAGGCGGGCGTGCATGGCGCTGATGCGCACGTTGTCGCGCCACAGGCGGAAATGCGACTGGCCGTCGCGCGGATAGGTCACCCGCGTCGGGACTTCGACCATGCGGGCGCCGCGCCAGTGCAGGCGCACCAGCACCTCGGTATCGAAATCCATGCGGCTGCCGAGCCGCTCCTCATCCGCAAGCTCGAGCACGGGCGCGAGCGGATAGACACGAAATCCGCACATCGAGTCCCTGATCTCGAACGACAGGGTGTTGATCCACACCCACGCGTGCGTGAGATAGCGGCCGTAGAAGCGGGTACGCGGCGTCGTGGCGTCGAAGACCGGCAGGCCGAGGATCACGGCGTCCGGATGATGCGCCGCCTGCTGCAGGAACGCCCGCACATCCGCGGTGTCGTGCTGCCCGTCGGCGTCGATCTGCAGTGCATGCGTGCAGCCGGCCGCCGCGGCCGCCCGCATGCCGCTCAGGACCGCGGCGCCCTTGCCGAGGTTGCGCGGATGTGTCACGAGCGTGACCTTGCCGGGATGGCGCGCGGCCAGCGTCGCCGCGGCGGCATGCGCCGCGGCGCCGGATCCGTCGTCGACCACGACGCACGGGAGCTCGTTCGCGAGCAGCGCCTCGACCACTGCCGCGAGGGTGCGCGCGTGTTCGAAGTAGGGTACGACGGCGCAGGTGCGCATCACGGCTCGAGGTGGATCCGGCCCGACGAGCAGGCCAGGCCGTGCTCGCTGTAGCGGAAGTCGAGCGCGCCGATGGCGGGCGTCCAGTCGAGCTCGAGCCGCACGCTGGCCCCCGGGCGGATGATCCGCCGGAACTTCAGGGCGCTGACTTCGCGGGCCGCGGCCGCCAGGTGCAGGTGCGAGTGCGCGAACCCGGCCGCCCAGGCGAGCTGCACCACGCCCGGCAGGATCGGCTGGCCGGGAAAGTGGCCACGAAACCAGTGAAGCGACTCCGGCAGGCCGAGTTCGAGTGCGATGCCGCCGGGGGTGATGGCCGACTCCCTGACGAGGGGGTGCGCCGCGGTCACGTCGTCGTCGGGTCCTGCATGAGGTCGCGAACCGCGACCACCACGTCCTGGACCGTGCGCACGTGGCGGAACTGCTCGGGCTGCACCTTGCGCCCCGTGATCCGCTTCAGCTCGATGATCAGGTCGATCGCATCGAGGCTGTCGATGTCCAGTTCCTGGTACAAGCGGGCTTCGGGCACCACCTTGGCCGGATCGAGTTCGAACAGTTCGGTCAGGACACTCCTGACCTGCTGGAAAATCTCTTGCTCTGTTTGCATCGCCACGAAGTCAGCCGAGGCCCCCGGGTGGCGATTATAGACCGGCCGGCCGTACCCCACCGAGTACCGACTCGATCTCCCGCGTGAAATGGCTGGCGAGCCGGGCCGTCAGGCGCCGCGCCGCCGCGGCGTGCGGCACGTCTGGCGGCAGGTAGCGATCGGCCGGCATCGACGCCTCGATGCGGATGGTGTAGTGCGGCCGCCGCGCGGGCACCCGGTACCAGACGGAGTCCTTGGTGAGGAAGGGCGTATCGCAGACGATGCTGACGGGCAGGATGTCGGCGCGCGATGCGAGTGCGATCTGCGCGGCGCCGCGCTTCAACTCGAGCGGCCGGCCCGGCACCGAGCGGGTGCCTTCGGGGAAAACCAGCAGCGAACGCCCGCTACGCAGCATCCGCGCGCAGTCTTCGATCAGCGCCGGGCCGTCGCTGTTCGGGATGAAGCCCGCCCAAATGACCGGCCAGCGCAGGGCTGGATTGCGCCACAGTGCGCGCTTGACCACGCAACCGGCATCGGGGACCAGGGACAGCATGAACACGACGTCGATCAGGGTCGGATGGTTCGCGACGATCAGCACGCCGGGGCGCTCGAGGCGCTCGAGGCCGTGCAGTTCATAGGTCATGAGGCCGAGCCGCTTCATGAACCAGATGAAAAGGGCCATCGAGCCGCGCAGGGCGCGGTTGATGCGCCGTTGCGCCACGGCCCCGTCGCGCGACCCGAGCCGGATGGCCGGAAAGAGCGTGAAGCTGAGCAGCGTGCCGCCGACGCCGAAGACGGCGAACGCGACGCCGGTGCCGATCCGACGCAGGCTCCGGTCGAGCCATCCGGGTAAACTAGTCTCCGCTGGACGCATTCCACTTGTTTCCGGGGAACGAAACGTGCCCGATTCGACCGCGACTTTAGCGCAGACCGGCAACGAAGCAGCACTGGCCGCGCTGCTGGTCGACGCGCTCAACCTGCAGGACGTGAAGGCGGCGGACATCACGCCGACCGCGCCGCTTTTCGGGCACGAGAACGGCAGCCTCGGCCTCGATTCGATCGATGCGCTCGAGATTGCGCTCGCGATCCAGCGCAAGTATGGCGTGGAGCTGCGCTCGGCCGAGCCGGACACGCGCTCGGCGTTCGCGTCGCTGCGCGACCTCGCCGCCCACGTCCACGGGCGCCTCGATCGGGGCTGACACCGGGCCATGCCTGCGCTCGCGGTGGCCTACCCCGTCCTCGCCCACCTCTCCGTGATCTGGCCGCGCCCCTGGCTGCAGTGGCTCGCGCTCGCGGTGCTCTGTGCGCTGCCGCTCTTCGGCGGCCTGCGCGCGCGCAGGCCCTGGGCCTGGGGGGCGCTTGCCGCCGCGCTGGCGGTGTCGCTCCTCGTTGTGCGGGGCGGCTACGGGCAGTGGCTGCTGTTCCTGCCGCCGGTGGCGATCCCGCTGTCCCTGCTCGCCGTGTTTGCCGGCTCGTTGCGCGCCGGTGAGGTGCCGCTGGTCACCCGATTCGCGCGGCTCGCGCGCGGCGGGTTGCCCGCCGACCTCGAGGCCTACACGCGCCGGGTCACCCTCGTGTGGGTCGTCGTGCTGGCGTTGCTCACGGCCTCGGCAGTCGCCTGCGCGCTCCTCGCCTCGCGCGAAACATGGTCGCTCGTCACCAACGTCCTGCACTACGTCGTGCTCGGGGCGGTGTTCGCGGGCGAATACCTGTACCGGCGGATCGCCTACGCCCATCACGACCACGAGGGTTTCCTGCGCTTCCTGCGGAGCCTTGCGTCCATGCGGCCGCGTTCTCCATGAACGGGGCGGCGATGCCGGCCTTCGGTGCGCACGCGCCGCAGGATGTCGTGGTCTGGCAGGGCGGCGCGGGCGTGACGGCCGCCACCCTCGAGGCGCAGGCCGGGGACCTCGCGGTCGCGCTCCCCGATGCCCGCCATGTCATCAACCTGTGCGACAGCCGGCGCAATTTCCTGGCCGTATTCCTCGCTGCGGCGCACTCGGGGCGCGTGTGCCTGCTCCCCGCGAGCCGCGCACCGCAGGCGCTGGCGGAACTGCGTGACGAGTATCCCGATCATTGCGTCGTCACGGATGAAAGCCTTGCCGGCCGCGTGCGCACTCACGCATGGCGCGGTCCGCTGCAGATCGATGCCGCCCGGCTCGTCGCCCTCACTTTCACCTCCGGCAGCACGGGCCGCCCGCAGGCCCATGAAAAGCACTGGGGCTGCCTGCTCGCGACCGCCGCGCGCGCGCAGGAACGGCTGCTCCCGCCGGGGCAGCGCTGCAACATCGTCGCCACGGTGCCCTCGCAGCACATGTACGGCCTCGAGACCACGCTCTCGCTCGTCCTCCTGACGGGTGGCGCCGTGAGCGATGGCCGGCCGCTGCTGCCGGCCGATGTCCGGCAGGCGCTCGCGGACATTCCCGCGCCGCGCGTGCTCGTCACGACGCCCGCGCACCTGCGCGCCTGCGTCGAGGCGAAGCTGAAACTGCCGGCGCTCGAGCGGATCGTCTCGGCGACCGCGCCGCTCGCGCGCCCGCTCGCCGAGGCCGCCGAGGCGCTGTGGCACGCGCGCGTGCACGAAATCTACGGCTGCACCGAAGCGGGCAGCATGGCGACGCGGCGTACCGTCGAGGGCGACGCGTGGCTCGCCCACGCGGGAGCGTGGTTCGAATCGCGGGAATCGGGCGCGATCTATCACGGTTCGCACCTGCCCGCGCCCATCCCGCTGCAGGACCTGCTCGAGTCCGAGACGCCGCGAATCTTCCGGCTCATCGGCCGCGCCGGCGACATGATCAAGGTGGCCGGCAAGCGCGCGTCGCTGGCGGAGCTTTCGCGCCGCTTGCTGGCGGTGCCGGGTGTGCATGACGCGGTCGTATTCCTGCCTGAAGAAGGTGCGCGCCCCGCGGCGCTCGTGGTCGCGCCCGGCATCTCGCGCGAGACGATTGCCGCGGCGCTCGCCGCCCAGGTCGATCCCGTGTTCGTGCCGCGGCCCCTGCGGTTCGTCGACACCCTGCCGCGCAACGAGAGCGGCAAGACCCCGCGTGCGGCCCTGCTCGCGGCCCTGGGTGTGCGATGACGGTGGCCACGGAGGTCCGCATTCCGCAGGACGCACCGTACTTCGACGGCCACTTTCCCGGCCATCCGCTCGTGCCGGCCGTCGTGATCCTCGACCTCGTGCGGGCCTGCGCGCCCGCCGAATGGGCCCGCGAACCGCTGCAGTTCGCGAAGTTCGTCGCGCCGGTGCGGCCTGGCGACGTATTGACGATCGAGGTCGAGCGCAGCGGCGCGGCGCACACGTTTCGCTGCCGCGTCGACGCACGCCAGGTGGCGTTCGGCGCTTTCGGGCGGCTCCACCCATGAGCGGCGGGCCCACAAGCGGACGCAATCCGCCCTCCTGGGACAGCCACCGCGAGCGCAGTACGCCCGTGATGCTGGCGCTGCTCGTCAGGCTGACGCTGCTCACCGGTCGTCCGGCGATACGCGCGCTGCTGTGGCCGATCGTGCTCTACTTCTGGCTCACCGGCCCGCGGCTGCGCGCCGCGTCGCGCGAAATCCTGCGCCGGGCGCGAGGCCGATCGCCGCGGCAGCGGGACATCCTGCGGCATTTCCACACCTTCGCCACGGTGTTCATCGATCGGGTCTACCTGCTCGCCGGGCGCACGGCCGCGCTCGACATCAGCGCGCAGGTGCCCGCGGAAGTCCTCGAGGCTGTCAAGGCATCGCGCGGCTGCCTGCTGCTCGGCGCGCACTTCGGCAGCTTCGAGGTGCTGCGCATCAAGGGGAAGCTGCGCGACGCGGCGCCGATCCGCATCGTGCTCGATCGCGAGGTGGGGCGCATGGCCATGTCGCTCCTCGAACGGCTCGATCCGCAGCTGGCCTCCCGCACGATCGATGCCGCGCGGCGTGGTCCCGATCTCGTGCTCGACATCAAGCAGGCCATCGAGGCCGGCGACCTCGTCGGCATGCTCGCGGATCGCGCGCGCGCCGACGAACGCGCGATCGAGGTGGACTTCCTCGGCGGGCGCGTGCGCCTGCCCGCGGGGCCCTGGCTGGTCGCGGCGGCGCTCGAGGTGCCCGTGCTGATCGGGTTCGGGGTCTTCCTTGGCGGCAATCGCTACGAGTGCCGGCTCGAGCTGTTCGAGGCGCGCGTCGCGTTGCCGCGCGCGACGCGCGCGCAGGCGCTGCAGGCCTGCGCCCAGCGTTACGCGCTGCGGCTCGAGGAACAGGTGCGCGCGCATCCCGACAACTGGTTCAACTTCCACGAATACTGGCTCGACGGGCCGGTGGCACCATGACTCCGCTCGCCATCAGTGCCTTTACCCTGACCACCGCGTTGGGCCGTGGACGAGCCGCCCACGCCGACGCGCTGTCGCGGGAGCGCAGCGGGCTGGCGCCGCAGGCGATCGAGGGCTGCGGGCTGTCGACCTGGGTCGGCGAGGTGGCGGGCCTCGACGCGCCGCTCGCGGGTGCGCTCGCCGGCTGGGATTGTCGCAACAATCGCCTCGCACAGGCCGCCCTCGAACAGGACGACTTCCTCGCCTCGGTCGCGCGCAGCCGCGCGCGACATGGACCTGCGCGCGTGGCCGTGTTCATCGGTACGAGCACGGCGGGCGTGCGGGAAACGGAACGCGCCTACCGGGAGCGTGATCCCGCCGCCGCGACGCTGCCGTCGTGGTTCCGTCACCGCGAGACCCACAACGCGTTCAGCGCGGCGGACTTCGTGCGCATCGTGCTCGGTCTCGCCGGTCCCGCGTGCGCCATTTCGACGGCGTGCTCGTCGAGCGCCAAGGTATTCGCTGCCGCGAGCCGTGCCCTGGCAGTCGGGCAGTGCGATGCGGCGGTCGTCGGCGGTGTCGACAGCCTGTGTTTCACGACGCTGTACGGCTTTCATTCGCTGCAGCTGGTGTCGGGCGCGCCCTGCCGGCCCGCCGATGCGCAGCGCGACGGGCTCTCGATCGGCGAGGGCGCGGGTTTTGCCCTGCTCGAGCGAGGTGATGCGCCGTTCAGGCTGCTCGGCTACGGCGAGAGCAGCGACGCACACCACATGTCGACACCCGATCCGGAAGGCCGCGGCGCGCGCGCCGCGATGCGCGCGGCACTCGCGCGCGCGCAGCTCGCCCCGGGCGACATCGACTACATCAACCTGCACGGCACGGCGACGCCAGCCAACGATCTCGCGGAAGACCGTGCCGTGTGCGGCGAGTTCGGCACGCGCCTGCCCTGCAGCTCCACCAAGGGCTGGACCGGCCACACGCTCGGGGCCGCCGGCGTCGTCGAGGCGGCACTGTCGCTGCTGTGCATCGAGCGGGGCTTGCTGCCTCGCAGCCTCCATACGCGCGCCGTCGATCCGGCGATTGCCGGCAACATCCTGCTGGCGAGCCGGGCGGCGCCCGTGCGCCATGTGCTCAGCAACTCCTTCGGGTTCGGCGGCAGCAATTGCGTGCTCGTGTTCGGGGGGGGCGCATGAGCATCGTCTTCGTCGAAGCCGTCGGGCTCGTGGCGCCCGGTCTCGCCTCGTGGGCCGAGGGCCGCGCGGTGCTCGCGGGTGACGCTGCATTCGAGCGGCAGCCCCTGCCCGCCTTGCAGCCGGGCATCTTGCCGCCGAATGAACGCCGGCGCGCGCCGCTCGGCGTGAAGCTCGCACTGCTGGCCGCGGAGCAGGCCACGCTCGGCGCGGCCGCCGCCGCCGCGGAGCTGGCGACGGTGTTTGCGACCTCGGACGCCGACATGGATGTCGTGCACCGGCTCTGCGTCGCGCTGGCGGAGCCGAATCGCAGCGTATCTCCGACCGACTTCCACAATTCGGTGCACAACGCCGCCTCGGGCTACTGGAGCATCGGCGCGCAGGCGCGCGGTGCCTCGACGACCCTCTCCGCCCACGACTTCACTTTCGCGGCGGGATTGCGCGAAGCGCTGATCCAGGCCCGCATCGACGACACCGACGTGCTGCTCGTCGCCTTCGATGTTTCGCCGCCGCCGCCGCTGCTGGCGGCCCGCCCCGTCCCGCACGCCGCCGCGATCGCCATGTGGCTGCGCCGGCAAGCCACGGAGCGAACGCTCGCGCAGCTCTCGCTCGAGGGCATGCCGGGTCCCGAATCCGTGATGCGGGACGCGGAACTCGAGAGACTGCGCCGATCGAACCCGGCCCTGCGCTCACTGCCCTTGCTGGGCGCCATCGCGCGCCGTGAAGCCGCGCTCGTTCACTTCGCGGTGCACGGCGGGCTGGCGCTGGCCGTGCGCGTGGAGCCGCGGTGATGGATCGCGCGCAGATACTCGCGCTGCTGCCGCATGCCGGCCACATGTGCCTGCTCGATCGCGCCATTCGCTGGAGCGAGATTGAGGTGGAATGCCGCACGGATTCGCATCGCGATCCCGCGCATCCGTTGTGGCGGGACGGCCAGCTTTCGGCCATCGCGCTGATCGAATACGGGGCGCAGGCGGCGGCGCTGCATTCAGCCTTGCAGGCGCCTTCGGAAGACGGCCGGCCGCGCGCGGGCATGATCGTCGCCGTGCGCGACTGCGAGTGGCAGGTGGAACGCCTCGACGACCTGCCGCCCGGCATGGAGATCCTCGCGCGCCGCGAAGCCGCGACCGCAGACGCTCTTACCTATCGCTTCGAAGCCCTGCAGTCCGGCCGTGTGCTGGGCAGCGGACGCCTGACCATACGCCTCGAGATTGACGCCCGCTCAGCCCACCGGTGAGCCGCGGATCCACTGGGAAAACACCCACTTCTCGCCGCGCGTCGTCGGCTGGCCCGCGTGCACGGAGTTGAAGTCCGGCCGACCGGCGGCGTCGACATTGAAGAAGAGCAGCGCATCGCCGCGCGCGCCGCGGTAACGGAAGCCGGCGCGCGGAAAGTCGGTTTCGCCGCCCTCGTAGTCGTCGTTCAGGTAAATGAGGAAAGTCGCGACGCGCTGCCCGTGACGCCTGACTTCGGCGGCGAGCGCGGGCGTCGTCGTCTCCTGGAAATCGCCGTGCAGCGCGAACTGTTGCCCGGGGTCGTAGTGCAGCAGCTTCGCCACTTCGAAGTGCGCGATGGGCTGGCCACTCGCCGCCGCGATGCGATCGCGCAGCAGCGCGAGCAGCACGCTCGCGTGGTCGAAGGTAAAGTCGGCTTCCGTGTTGGTGCGCGAATCGGCGGCGTGGTGCCCTTCGCCGTCCTTGCGGTACACGAGCGCGCGTCGCAAGCCACCCCGGGCGCTCTCGACCAGCCATTCGCACTCGGCGGTTGTCGCGAAGCGCTCGAACACGCGGATGCGCGGCGATTCCGCCACGATGCGCACGGGTGGGGGCGCCGTGAGCGCCGCGATGTTTACGTCCGTCACACCGCGGGTCAGCAACTGCAACTCCAGCCGCGCCGGCGCCCAGCCGAGCGCCGCAGCCCGCCGCAGGCAGGTGATCGCGTCGGACAGGCTGCGCGGCCGCAGCACACCGAACGCCGCGATCAACGCGAGCAGCGCCGTCGCCTGCGCGTGTCCGCGGTCCGCCGCGCGATTGAGACAGGTGATGCCCTCTCGCGGTGAGGCAGCTACGCCGTCGCCCGTGAGGAGGCGTCTGCCCCGCTCGGCCAGGGAATCGGGATCCCCGGTCATCGCAGCCGCCTCGCCACGAGCCATCGTGCGACGCAGATCCCCATGAGGCCGATGAGGAACAGCGCGAGGAGATGTCCCGCCGCGCCCGCCACCGGCCGGCCGAGCACAAGCCCGCGTACGAGTTGCGTGGCGTGGGACAGCGGCAGGACCTGCGCGACGGCCTGCACGGCGGGCGGCAGCTGTGCGGTCGGGAAGAACACGCCCGACACCAGCATCATCGGCGTGATGAAGAGCGTGAAGTAGTAGACGAAATGATCGTACGTCCGTGCCACCGCGGTCACGATGAGCGCAATGCCCGCGAACGCGAGCCCCGTGAGCACGATCACCGGCAGCGCCAAGAAGGCCGAGGGACTGCGCACCAGGCCGAGCACCGTCATCACGGAGAGGATCGCCACGCCCGACAGCGTGCCCTTGAGCGCCGCCCACACCCACTCGCCCACGACGATGTCCGTCACTGTCATCGGCGCATGCAGGATGCCTTCCCAGGTGCGCTGCTGCTTCAGCCGCGCGAACGCCGACCACAGCGCCTCGAAGCTCGTCGAGTACATCACCCCGTAGCAGACCATGCCGGTGCCGAGAAACTGGAGGTACGGCATGCCGCCGACCGTGGGCAGCAGGCTTCCGAGGCCGAAGCCGAGGCCCACGAGCCAGAAGAGCGGATCGACGAGGTTGCCGACGAGCGAGGCGTACAACAGCTTTCGCCACACGCGATAGTTGCGATAGACGACGTGGCGGAAGCGCAGCGCGTCAGTCACGCAGGTCGCGCCCCGTGAGCTTCAGGAACACGTCTTCGAGGTTCGCCGACCGGCGCAGCACGCGCAGGTCCGGGTGGCCGCTGAGCGTGGCGAGCAGCGGCTCGGGGTCGCGGCAGTAGCAGAAGGCCGTGTCGCCCGAGAGCTCGGCGCGCGCCGCAAGCCGCTTCGCGTGCGCGTCGAACCAGTCGGCCACGCCCTCGCCGTACACTTCGATCACCACGGGCTCGATCTCGCGCTCGATCAGCGAGTGCGGCGGCGCCTCGGCGATGAAGGCGCCGTGGTCCATGATCGCGACCCGGTTGCAGAGGCGCTGCGCCTCGTCCATGAAGTGCGTGGTGAGGATGATCGTGCGCCCTTCGGCGAGCAGGCGCTTCAGGCGCTCCCAGACCACATGGCGCGCCTGCGGGTCGAGGCCGGTGGTCGGTTCGTCGAGGAACAGCACGCGCGGATCGTTGACGAGCGCGCGCGCAATCGTGAGCCGCCGCCTCATGCCGCCCGACAGCGCCTCGATCGGCGCGTCCGCCTTCTCGACGAGGCCCGCATACTCGAGCAGGTACGGCACGCGGGCGGCAACGGAACCGCGCGACAGGCCGAAGTAGCGCCCGAAGATCGCGAGGTTCTCGCGCACGGTGAAGTCCGGGTCGAGATTGTCGAACTGCGGCACGACCCCGACCCGCGCCCGCGCTTCGCGCGCCCGCGCCGGCACGGGCAGCGAATCGAGGCGGATCTCGCCGGCATCCGGCGCCGTGAGGCCGAGGCAGCAGCGCAGCGTCGTCGTCTTGCCGGCGCCGTTCGGGCCAAGGAGGCCATAACACTCGCCCGCCTTCACCTCGAAACTGACGCCACGCACGACCTCGAGGTCGGCGAACTTCTTGTGCAGGTTGCGGACAGTGAGCACGGTGGCGCCCAGCATACCGAAGAGCCCTTGCGGGTGAGCCGGAATGTCGCCAGAGTGCCGGGACAAGGGGGTCGGACGTGTCCCGCGGATTCACGCTTTCGCTCGTTCTCGCGCTCGTGCTCGGCGTCGTCGTCGGCTATGCCTGCCACGTCAACGTGACCGATCCCGCTGCGCTCGCCCGGCTCGCGGGCTACTTCGGCCTCGTGACCGACGCCTTCCTGCGCCTCATCAAGATGATCATCGGCCCGCTCGTCTTCTCGACGCTCGTCGTCGGCATCACGAACATGGGGGCGGGCGCGGCAGTGGGGCGCGTTGGCCTGCGCACCGTGGGCTGGTTCCTGTTCGCCTCGATCCTGTCGCTGCTCATCGGCATCGTCATGGTGCTGCTGCTCGAGCCGGGCCGCGAGCTCGGGCTCGCCATGCCCACGGGCGACAGCGCAAGCGGCGTGCAGCTTGCGCAGCCCGGCCTCAAGGAGTTCATGCACAGCCTCGTGCCGCGCTCGATCGCGGAAGCGATGGCGAACAACGCGATCCTGCAGATCGTCGTCTTCTCGGTGTTCTTCGGCATCGGGCTCGCCTCGCTCGGCGAGCGCGGCCGCGGCCTCACGGCGGTCATCGACCAGGTCGGCCACGTCATGCTCAAGGTCACCGGCTACGTGATGTGGGCCGCGCCACCCGCGGTATTTGCCGCCGTCGCCGCCACCGTGACTGCCGAAGGCCTCGGCATCCTCGCCACCTACGGCAAGTTCATCAGCGGCTACTACCTCGCGCTGATCGTGCTGTGGGCCGTGCTCATTGCCCTCGGCGCGCTCGTGATCGGGCCGCGCGTGCGCACGCTCGTGTCGATGATCCGCGAACCGCTGCTGCTCGCCTTCTCGACTGCCAGTTCAGAGGCCGCCTATCCGAAGACGCTCGAGCAGCTCGAACGCTTCGGCGTCTCGCCGCGCATCGCGAGCTTCGTGCTGCCGCTCGGCTACTCCTTCAACCTCGACGGCTCGATGATGTACTGCACCTTCGCGACGCTCTTCATCGCGCAGGCCTACGGCATCGACCTCTCCGGCGCGCAGCTCGTCACGCTGCTCCTCCTGCTGCTCGTGACCAGCAAGGGCATCGCCGGCGTGCCGCGCGCCTCGCTGGTGGTGCTCGCCGCGACCTTGCCGCACTTCGGCATCCCGGACGAGGGCATGCTGCTGGTGCTCGCGGTCGACCAGTTCCTCGACATGGGCCGCAGCGCGACCAATGTCGTCGGCAACTCCATCGCCTCGAGCGTCGTTGCGAAGTGGGAGGGCGAACTCACGGCACCTCTCGACGAACCGAAGGCCCCGCAGTTGCGCTGAGGCGCGCGAGCGACTATGTAGGCGTATCCGCGCCCGGGATCATTCCCAACCGAGGATCACCCATGCCCTATCGACTCCATGTCAACGGCCAGGTCCACACCGTCGACGTACCGGGGGACATGCCACTCCTCTGGGTGCTGCGCGAGAGTCTGGCGCTCGTCGGCACCAAGTTCGGTTGCGGCGTGGCGCAATGCGGGGCCTGCACCGTGCATGTCGATGGGGTTGCGGTGCGATCCTGCCAGTTGCCGGTGTCGGGCATCGGGGATGCGGAAGTCACGACGATCGAGGCCATGGGCGCGAGCAAGGTCGGCGCGAAGCTGCAGCAGGCCTGGCTCGACATCGACGTGATGCAGTGCGGCTACTGCCAGGCGGGCCAGATCATGAGCGCCGCGTCCCTGCTCGCCACGACGCCGAAGCCCTCGAACGAGGACATTCGCGCCGCGATGGCGGGCAACATCTGCCGCTGCGCCTGCTACCACCGCATCGAGACCGCGATCCGCATGGCGGCGGGCCTCGAGCAGCAGGAGGGCGGCCATGCAGCCTGAACGTCGCAGTTTCCTGAAGGGGTCGCTGCTCGCGGGAGGCGGCCTCGCGCTCGAGGTGTTTCTCGCGCCCGTTACGCGGGGGGCGAGTGGGTGGCTCGCGGCCAGTGCGGCCGGCGGGGCCGAGGCGGCCACCGCGACCCCTGCGGAATTCTCCGCCTTCGTCGCGATCGCGCCCGATGGTCTCGTGACGATCACCGCGAAGAATCCCGAGATCGGGCAGGGCGTGAAGACCTCGCTGCCGATGATCGTCGCCGATGAACTCGATTGCGACTGGAGCCAGGTGCGCATCACGCAGGCCGATGCCGATACCGCGCGCTACGGCCGGCAGGTTGCGGGCGGCAGCACCTCCACGCCGACCAACTGGCTGCCGATGCGCCAGGCGGGCGCCGGCGCGCGCGCCATGCTGTTGCAGGCGGCGGCCGCGCGCTGGTCGGTGCCGGTGGGCGAGCTCTCCACGTCGAGGGGCCGCATCCTCCATGGCGCAAGCGGACGCTCGATCGGCTACGGCGAGGTGGCGACCGACGCCGCGAAGCTCACCCCGCCCGATCCCGCGACCCTCACTCTCAAGAAGCCCGAAGCGTTCACGATCATCGGCAAACCGATCTCCGGCATCGATGGCGCGCGGGTGCTGCGGGGCGAGCCTCTCTTCGGCATCGACACCCGCCTGCCCGGCATGCTCTACGCGGTGTACGTCGTCGCGCCCGCGCACGGCGGGCGCCTCGGCAAGCTGAACCTCGAGGCCGCGAAGGCCGCGCCGGGCGTGCAGCATGTGGTGCCGATCACCGGCGACGGCGATGCCAACGCGGGGCTCGCCGACGGGGTCGCGATCCTCGCCACCCACTGGTGGCTCGCCAACGCCGCGCGCTCGAAGCTCGAGGTCGAGTGGGATGTCTCGAAGGCGAAGGGGCACAGCAGCGCCGCCTATCACGCCACCGCGCAGGCCGCGCTGTCGAAGGGCGGCGGCACGGCGCTGCGCGAGGACGGCGATCCCGACGCCGCGCTCGCCGGCGCCGCGAAGCGCGTCAGCGCGCGCTATCACTATCCTTTCCTTGCGCACGCCACGCTCGAGCCGATGAACTGCACGGCGCTGTACCGCGACGGCGAGATCGAGATCTGGGCGCCAAGCCAGAACCCTTCCGCCGGCCGCGCCGCCGTGCAGAAGCTCCTCGCGCTGCCCGCGCTCGAGGATGTGACCGTGCACGTCACGCGTTCGGGCGGCGGCTTTGGGCGCCGGCTCATGAACGACTACATGCTCCAGGCGGCCGCGATTGCGAAGGCCGTGCCGGGCACGCCGGTGCAATTGATCTGGGCGCGCGAGGACGACATCCGCCACGACTACTACCGCCCCGCCGGCTGGCATGGCCTCAAGGCGGGCCTCGATGCCGAGGGTCGCCTGGTCGCCTTCACCGACCACTTCGTGACCTTCGGCGAAGGCGATCGCGTCGTGCGCGGCGCCGACATGTCGCTCGACATGCCGCCCGCGGGCCTCGTGCCGAACCTGCGCATCGCGCAGACGACGATGCCTACCGTCGTCAACACCGGCTACCTGCGTGCGCCAGGCTCGAACGCGCTCAGCTTCATGTCGCAGTCGTTCCTCGACGAAATCGCGATCGCCGCGGGCAAGGACCTGCCTGCGCTGATGCTCGAACTGCTCGGTGAGCGCCGCATGGTCACGCCGCCGAAGGACAGCGGTCCGCCGTTCGACACGGGGCGCGCGCGGGATGTCATCGAAAAGGTCGTCGAGGCCTCCCGCTTCCGGCAGCGACCCGCGCAGGCTGGCCACGCGAAGGGCTTCGGCTTCTATTTCAGCCACCGCGGCTACTTCGCGGAAGTCGTCGAGGCGAGCGTCTCGGAGGGTGCGATCCGGGTGCACGAAGTCTGGGTCGCGGGCGACGTCGGCAGCCAGATCATCAACCCGTTCGGCGCGGAGAACCAGGTGCGCGGCTCGATCCTCGACGGCCTCGCGCAGGTGCTCGATGAGCAGCAGATCGAGATCGTCGACGGCGTCGTACAGCAGGGCAACTTCCATGACTTCCGGCTCGGGCGCATGAACGTGAAGCCGCCGATTCATATCGCCTGGGTGAAATCGGAGCACCCGCCGACCGGACTTGGCGAGCCCTCGCTGCCGCCGGTGCTGCCCGCCCTCACGAACGCGGTGTTCGCGGCGAGTGGCCAGCGCATCCGCTCGTTGCCGGCCCGGCTCATCGTCACCTAGGGCGCGCATGTCCCACCCTGACACAATCGTTGCGACCGCCACCCCCTCGGGGCGCGGGGGTGTGGCGGTCGTGCGCGTGTCGGGACCGAAAGCGCCGGAGGTCGCGGCGGCGATGATAGCCGGCGAACTGCCGGTCGCGCGCAGGGCCACACTGGCCCGCTTTCTCGACGCGGCGAGCGAGCCCATCGACGTGGGCCTCGTGCTCTTCTTCGCGGCGCCGCACTCCTACACCGGCGAGCACATCGTCGAATTCCACGGCCACGGTGGCCCAGTCGTATCCGAGTCGCTCGTGCAGCGGGCGATCGAACTCGGCGCGCGCCGCGCGCGGCCGGGCGAGTTCACGCAACGCGCCTTCCTCAACGACAAAGTGGACCTCGCCCAGGCCGAAGCCGTCGCGGACCTCATCGACGCCGGCTCGCGCGAAGCGGCGCGCGCCGCGATGCGTTCGCTGCAGGGCGAGTTCTCGGCGATGGTGCTCGGGCTCGTCGACGCCGTCACCGAACTGCGCGCCTGGGTCGAGGCCGCGATCGACTTCCCGGAGGAAGAGATCGACTTCCTCGCCGACCGCGAGCTCGAAGCCCGCCTCGCGGGCGTGCGCGAGCACTTCGCGGCGGTGGAGCGCAGCGCGCGCCAGGGGCGGCTGCTGCGCGAGGGCATGACGGTGGTGATCGCCGGCCGGCCGAACGCCGGCAAATCGAGCCTGCTCAATCGCCTCGCCGGCTACGACGCCGCGATCGTGACGGAGATTCCTGGCACCACGCGCGACATCGTGCGCGAGCGCATCGACATCGACGGCATGCCGCTGCACGTGCTCGACACCGCGGGGCTGCGCGATGCACCCGACGTCGTCGAGGCCGAAGGTATCCGCCGCGCCACGGTGGAAATGGCGCGCGCCGACCGCGTGCTGTTCCTCATCGACACCGTGGACGACCCCGACGCGCGGGCCTTCGCCGAGGAGCGCGCGCGCCTGCCGGCCGACGTGCCGGTGACGATCGTGCTCAACAAGATCGACCTCGCGACCGGCATCCCGATGTCCGACACCGTGAGCGGCCCGCCGCGCGTCGCGATCTCGTCGCGCACCGGTGCGGGCCTCGACGTACTGCGCGCCCACCTGCGCAACTGCATGGGCTACCAGGTCGCCGACGCGGGCACGGTGTCGGCACGCGCGAGGCATCTCGATGCGCTCGCGCGGGCGCGGCGCCATGTCGATGCGGCGGAAGCGCAGCTGCGGGAGAGCCGCGCGGGGGAGCTCGTCGCCGAAGAGCTGCGGCAGGCGCAGGGGGCGTTGGGGGAGATCACCGGCACCGTCACCAGCGAGGATTTGCTTGGGCGGATTTTCGCGAGCTTCTGCATCGGAAAGTAGTGGATCGCGCGGCAACTACTGGCACCGGCGTCTGATCGCGGCATGACCGACCTGCCCGCGCGCGCCGCGCGCCTCCTCCACGACGTCTTCGGCTACTCCGCCTTCCGGCCCGACCAGGCCGAGATCGTCACGCACGTCGCGGCCGGCGGCGACGCCCTGGTGTTGATGCCGACCGGCGGCGGCAAGTCGATCTGCTACCAGCTGCCCGCGCTGCTGCGCGAGGGCGTGGGCGTCGTCGTCTCGCCGCTGATCGCGCTGATGCAGGACCAGGTCGCGGCGTTGAAGGAGGCCGGGGTGCGCGCCGAGTTCCTGAATTCGACGCTCGACTGGAAGGCCGCGCAGGCGGTGGAGCGCCGCGCGCGCGCCGGCGAGCTGGATCTCCTGTACCTCGCGCCGGAGCGGCTGGTCACCGAGCGCGGCCTCGCGCTGCTCGATGAGCTCACGATCGCCCTCTTCGCGATCGACGAGGCGCATTGCGTCTCGCAGTGGGGGCATGACTTCCGCCAGGAGTACTTGCAGCTCGCGGTGCTGGCGGAGCGCTACCCCGCGGTGCCGCGCATCGCGCTGACCGCCACCGCCGATGCGGCCACGCGCCGCGAGATCATCGAGCGCCTGCACCTGCGCAAGGCGCGCTCCTTCGTGCAGAGTTTCGACCGGCCCAACATCCGCTATCGCATCGCCGCGAAAGACGCGCCGCGCCGACAGCTGCTGCGCTTCATCCGCGAGGAGCACGCGGGCGAGGCGGGCATCGTGTACTGCCTGTCGCGCAAATCCGTGGAGGAGACGGCGCAGATGCTCGCGGACAACGGCGTCGACGCGCTTGCTTACCACGCGGGCTTCACCGCCGCCGAACGCGAGGCGCGCCAGACGCGCTTCCTCGAGGAGGACGGTGTCGTGGTTGTTGCGACGATCGCCTTCGGCATGGGCATCGACAAGCCGGACGTGCGTTTCGTCGCGCACGTCGACCTGCCGAAGAGCGTCGAGGGCTATTACCAGGAGACGGGGCGTGCGGGCCGCGACGGGGCGCCCGCCGAGGCCTGGATGGTCTACGGCCTCGCGGATGTCGTGCAGCAGCGCCGGCTCATCGAGCAGTCGGAAGCCGCCGAGTTCCATCGGCGAGCCGCCAACGCGAAGCTCGATGCGATGCTCGGCCTCTGCGAGACGGTGCGCTGCCGCCGCCAGTACCTGCTCGAATACTTCGGCGAGGCGAGTGCGCCCTGCGGCAACTGCGACAACTGCCTCGAGGCGCCCGCACAGTTCGACGGTACCGAAGCCGCGCAGAAACTGCTGTCGTGCATCTACCGCTGCGAGCGGGCGAGCGGCTTCTCGTTCGGTGCGCAGCACGTCATCGCGGTGCTGCGTGGCGAGCGAACAGAGAAGGTGCTGGATCGTGGCCACGATCGGCTCAGCACCTTCGGTATCGGTGCGGATATCGACGAGGCGCAGTGGCGGGCCATCCTGCGCCAGTTGCTGACGATGCAACTGGTGGCGGTCGACCACGAGCACTGGAACGTCTTGCGCCTCACGGAGAAAAGCCGCGAGGTGTTGACGGGCGCGCAGCGACTGACCCTGCGGCAGGAGCTGCCGCGAAAGACAGAGCGGACGTCTGGCAGTCGGCGCCGACGGAAGGATGCCGAACCCTCGCCGCCATTCCCTTCAGGCGCGCCGCATGAAGAAGCGCTGTTCCAGGCGCTGCGCGAATGGCGACGCGGCGTCGCGCGCGAGCACGGCGTGCCCGCCTACACGGTGCTGCATGATGCGAGTCTGCGGGAAATTGCCCTGCGGCGGCCGCAGTCGACAGCCATGCTGGCCGATGTGTCGGGCATCGGTGCGACGAAGCTCGCGCGCTACGGGGACGCCATCATCGAGGTCGTCGGCAGCGTCGGGTAGACTGCCGCCATGCACGCCACGATCTATCACAACCCTGCCTGCGGCACCTCGCGCAAGGTGCTCGCGGCGCTGCGCGACGCGGGCATCGAGCCCGAGATTGTCGAATACCTGCGCGATCCGCCGTCGCGCGAGCGTCTCGCCGAGCTGATTCGCGCCGCGGGCCTGCCGGTGCGTGGGGCGCTGCGGGACAAGGGCAATCTCTACGAGGAGCTGAGCCTCGCCGACCCGGCGCTCACCGACGACCAGTTGCTCGACGCGATGATGGCGCATCCGGTGCTGATCAACCGGCCGTTCGTCGTGACAACAAGAGGCACTCGGCTGTGCCGGCCGGCGGAGAAGCTCAGCGAGATTTTGCCGTAAGGGCGGCGGCCATCAGAACACGAAGCACAGCGCGGCGCTGAGGCCCGCGTAGATCACGACGATCGCCCAGAACCGCCCCGGCGTCTCGTCGCGGTGGATGGCGCTGTAGCTCCACTTGTCCTTCGCGTAGACGGTCCCGCTCGCGATCGCGCAGATCACGTAGATCGCGAGCAGGACGCCCAGTGCCTGGAAGGCCGGCTTCAATGTGCGGCGGTCAGTTCGGCTGCGGTCACGAAGCGCGGCGCGATGTCGACCGGCAGGCCGGAGAGCTGGTCGAGCACGCGCTGCACTTCGGGGCGGATTACCACCATCCTGTCGAGCAGCGCCTTGACGCCCGCGTAATCGCCGCGCGCCTGCAGCGTCATGATGTCGTGCGTGAGGCCGGTGACGGCCTTCTTCGTCTTCGCCAGATCGAGCGAGAAGCGGCCGTCGTCACCGATGCGGATCGCGCCGTGGTCGAGCAGGTAGTTCACCTGCAGCGCCATGCCCTTGGCGTGCGCTTCATTGAGGCCGAAGCGCAGCGTGCGGAACGACGAGGCAAGGAAGGTCACGTACATGCTGCGCTCGTCGCGCTTGTCGAGGACGCCCTTGTCCATCAGCTGCTGCAGCGCCCAGAGGCCCGAGATGTCGGCCTTCGCCTCCTCGAGCGTGCCGTTCAGCTCCTTGAGTTCCTGGCGCACGGTGGTCGCGCGGCCGTTCACGGTGATCGTCTGCGGGCCGAGGCCGTGCATCAGCTCGTGCATCAGGATGTGCGTGAAGAACGGCTCGAACGCGACCCGCGTGCGATCCTCCGGCGTGAGCGCGATCGCCGCGATCGGCTGCAGCACCTTCTCGAACTTCGCCTGCTGGTAGTTCTTCAGCATCACGCGCTTCGAACCCTTCTCCGCGACGACGCGCTCGTCGTTCGGCAGGTTGAACGCCGCGGTCTGGATGCCGTGGTCGCCGTCGCCGGCGGAAACCACGACATTGACGACGCGGATGGGCGCGAGGCCCCCGAGCTTCGCACGGCGGTACTTCGGGTCGATCGGCAGGCGGTTCTCGAGGCCCTGCAGTTCCTTGCCGAAGCGCGCGAGTTGCGCGGTCTCGCCGGCATCGGTCACGGCGATGAAGGCCTCGAACGCGGCCTTGAAGTTGAACCACTCGTCTTCGTAGACCTCGTAAGGTCCGATCGTCGGCTCGATCGAGGCGTCGAGTTCCATCCAGGCGATGTCGCTGGCGTAGTAGTCGTTCGAGAGGAAGGCCGCGGCGCGCGTCTCGAGGTAGCGCTTGAGCGTCGGCTGCTGCGTCAGGGCCGCGGCCTCGCGCAGCTGGCGGGCGAGCTCGGCGAGTTCGCCCTGGTACTCCATCGAGTAGGGCACCGCGGTCAGCTTGCCGTCGGGTGTGCGGCGGATGGTCGTGAAAAAGCCGGTCGCCGCCGTGTGTTCGGCGCCCGACAGCGTGCGCATCCACGCATCGATCTCCTCGCGTGTCGCGTCGAGCGGGTAGAAGTTGCCGCCGCCCGGTTTCACCGCCGCGCCGGGGATGAATGGCCGGTCGTGGTCGAGCTCGGACCAGGGACCCTTGTTGAGCGCGAAGTAGGCGAGCCGCGCGCGGCCGAGCGCGCTGTCGTCGCCGACGAGCGCGAGCAGCTGCGCCGGCGTCGCGGGCGAGCGCTGGCGCAGGAAGAGCGCGTCGACGATTCGTGCGGCCTCGACCAGGTGACCGAGCGCCGCCCGTTCGTCGGCAGGCAAGGCGGACAGGTCGACGCGGATGTCGACGGGCGCGAAGCGCGCGGACATCGCGGCGAGCTGCGCGGCGTCGGGTGTGGCTGGAGCCGCGGCGGCGAGCGAGGCCCATGCGCCGAGGGCGAGGAGCAGCAAAGCGGGGGTTTTCATCCGGGGATTGTAAGTCTCGTGCCGCGCTGTCACAAAGGCGACTCGTGCTTGCCATCTGCGCGACGGGGAGACTGCATGGGCGCCCCATGCAAAACCGAAGCGAGATGGCGGTCCGTCAAGCTGAGCCGGGACGGGAACCTCGTGCGTCAGGCAAGCGTGCAGGAGAAAACGGTGGCAACGTGGAATGCCTTTGGTGCGGCAAACGGCTCCTTCGCCGACGAGTACTCAACCTTCTGATACGCATTGATGACTGCCGGCCTCGTGTAGCCGTGCCATGGCCGCGCACCCATAAGGCAGCGGCGCGCGAAACCCGGAACCGCGCGCCCCGCCCCATCACCTCTCATTTCCCCGCGCACAGGCTCTCGTACGGCCCGACCTCGCGGCGCGCTGCCCCTGCCGCCGCTACCGGGCGGGTGCCGGTGGCAATGCGCCACGGCGCCGAGAAGTCTTGCGAGCGGCCCATGGCCTCGAACCAGATGTCCCAGATGCGCCAGAGATTGATGATCATGATGCCCTCCTCGGGTCCGGTGTTGGACCGTCCATGGAGCGCATGTTGGCGGGTCGACCCCGCCCTTGAGTTCCGAAAATCTCGGGTTGGCGTTAGCCGCGCTTAACCTGGCCTGTAGCGGATCTCAGGGCAGGTGCCCTTCCTCCATGACGCAGCGCGCCGTGCGTTCGTACGCGGCCCAGGCCGCCTTGGCGAACCAGCCGCCCACGCTCACGCGCCGCACGCCCGCCGCGGCCAGTTCGGGCACCTTCATCGAGGCATCCATCAGCAGCACGTTGACGGGTGTCGGCGCGACCGCCGCGACGAGCGCCTTGATGTCCGCGAGCGAGCGGATGCCGGGGGCATAGACGCAGTCGGCTCCCGCCGCCGCGTAGGCGATCAACCGCTCGACGGTCGTGTCGATCGTGGTGTTGCCGAGGAGCAGCCCCTCGCTGCGCCCGACCAGCATGACGTTCTCGCCGTTGTGGTCGATCGCTTCGCGCGCGGCGCGGATGCGTTCGGTGGCGAGCGCAATCGGGTAGAGATCGGCCGCCTTGCGATCCTCGATGGAAAGGCCCGCGACGCCCGTGCCGATCGCGAGTCGCACGTTCCCCGCGACCGCTGCCGGTTCGGTTGCGAAGCCGTCTTCGAAGTCCGCGTTCACGGGAAGCGCCGTCGATGCGCACAGCGTCGTGAGGTGCGCGAGCACTTCGTCGCGCGACACTTCGTTGTCGTCGCGCCCGAGCGACCACGCGAAGCCTGCGCTCGTCGAGGCGATGGCCCGGTAGCCGAGCTTCTCGGCGCGGCGCACGCCGCCGATGTCCCACGGATTCGCGAGCACGAAGCAGCCGTGTTCGTGCAGGCGGCGGAAGCTGTCACGCGCCGCGCTGAAGTCGCGGGCGGCGGCGTTGTCCCCGGCGGCAGTCGCGGTGCTCATGGCGAGGCTCCAGTCGCCGCGGTATCAGGCGGCATCGTGGAAGATTACGCCCAATGTGAAGCGCTGGCCCGACCGGATGCGGCTCACGCCGTGGCGCGTGGTGACACGGCGGATGCCGCGGCTGGCGGGAATCGGCCGATGGTGTACGGCGAACACCACCGCGTCGCCCTGCCCGAGCGGCACCACGAGCGGCCGCGATTGCTGCCGCGGCCGCTGCTCCGCCAGCACGAACTCCCCGCCGGTGAACTCCCCACCGCTGTCCTTCCAGGCGGGGGCCGACAGCAGCACCGCCACCTGCAGCGGAAACACATGCTCGCCGTAGAGATCCTGGTGCAGGCAGTTGTAGTCGCCCGTGCCATAGCGCAACAGGAGCGGTGTCGCCCGGCGCTGGCCGGCGGCGTGGCAGCGAGCGCGGAACTCGTCGAGTTGCGCCGGAAAGCGTGCCTCGAGTCCCAGCGCTTCCTGCCAGCGGTTGGCAATCGGCGCGAGCGCCGGGTACAGCGACTCGCGCAGGCCGCGCACCGGCTCGGGCAGCGGATAGCCGAAGTAGCGGTACTCGCCCTGGCCGAAGCCGTGCCGCGCCATCACGACGCGGCCGCGAAACAGGCCCTCCTCTTCGTATCGGGCCCGCAGCACCTCGCATTCCGCGGGCGTGAGCAGGGCAGGAAGAACGGAGGCGCCGTCGGCGTCGAGTTCCGCGCTGGCGCGCCCCCAGTCAAACGGCTTCAACGGCGTGCCTCGCGGGCGAGCAGGGTGCGCTTGCGCTCGATGCCCCAGCGGTAGCCCGAGAGGTCGCCGTCGGTGCGCACGACACGGTGGCAGGGAATCGCGACGGCAATGTGGTTGGCGCCGCAGGCCTGGCCAACCGCGCGAACCGCCTTTGGTGCGCCGATGCGCGCGGCGATGTCGCTGTAGCTCGCAGTCGATCCCGCCGGAATCTCGCGCAGCGCCTGCCAGACGCGCTGCTGGAAGGCCGTGCCGCGGATGTCGAGCGGCAGGTCGAAGCCGCGCGCCGGCGCTTCGACGAAGCCCACCACCTTCGCGACCAGCTGCTCGAAGGCGGTGTCGCCGCCGATCAGCTCGGCCTTGGGGAACTGGTCCTGCAGGTTGCGCATGAGTGCATCGGGATCATCGCCGAGCAGGATTGCGCAAATGCCGCGCGAGCTCGATGCGACGAGGATCGAGCCGAGCGAGCATTCGCCCACGGCGAAGTGCATTGCCGTGTTCGCGCCGCCCGCGCGGAAGCTCGAGGGCGTCATGCCGAGCACGTCGTCCGCTTGGGCGTAGAAGCGGCCATTCGAGTTGTATCCGGCTTCGTAGATCGCATCGGTGACGCTGCGGCCGCGCGCGAGCTCGCGCCGCAGTCGCTCGCTGCGCCGCGCGATCGCGTACTGCTTTGGCGTCACGCCGGTCACTGTCTTGAAGGTGCGATGAAAATGGTAGGGGCTCACCCTCACCTGCGCGGCGAGCGCCGCGAGGTCTGGCAGTTCCTCCGACGCTTCCATCAGCCGGCAGGCCTCGGCGACCCACTCGGCCTGGCGGCCCGCGGCCGAGAGCTCACCGGGCCGGCAGCGGCGACAGGCGCGAAAGCCGGCGCGCTCCGCGGCCTCGCGCGTCGTGAAGAACGTGACATTCTCGGGCCGCGCGCGTCGCGACGGGCAGGAAGGGCGGCAGAACACGCCGGTCGTTCGCACGCCGTAATAGAACTGGCCGTCGGCTCCCGGGTCCCGGGCGACGATCGCGGCCCACCTTGGATCGTTTAATGTGGCGGTTGTCATGGGTAGGGAGTCTGGCCACGCGCGCCGGCGCAAACACTCCGCGCCTTGCGGTCGTATTCAACCACAGGACGCGGACTGCGGTGCGGTGGGGGTTGTCGTCGCCTGGCTGCGCAGTATCAGAGCATATTTGCCGATGATGGAAGCATGACTACGACAGTTCTGGCCCATTGGCGGCGTCGCCTGATGCCCGGCCGGGTGGCGTCCCTGCCTCCTGCCCTGCGCGCCACGCTCGCGGAAATCTTCGGGCCGGGCGTCGACGACGTGCGCGTCATCGAGCATTCCTGGATCGCGTGCCTGCACATCCGCGCCATTGCAACGACCCGGCGCCGGCGCATTTACCTGCGCGGCGCGGCAGGGCCATTCTTTGTCCATCCCGACATCGTCCTGCACGAGTACTTCCATGTGCTCGGGCAATGGGAGCCGCGCCGCCTCACGGTGTGGAAATATGCTGTCGAGTTCTTTCGCCGTGGTTACTGGGACAACCGCTTTGAGATCGAAGCCCGCGAATTCGCCGAGGATCACCGTCACCGCTATTGCGCGCTGCTCGCAAGACACGAGGCCGCGCAAGGCACGCACAATGCCTGATCGGAGGCGTGCGGCCTCCTGGTTCGCGGTCCTGGCGCTTGCCGCGCCCTGGTGCGCGCAGGTCGCCGCGGCCGCCGATTCGTTGCCCACCGCCTTCACGAACGCCTTGCGCAATGCCGGCATCCCGGCCAGTGCGGTGAGCGTCGTCGTGCAGCCGCTCGACGGTCCGGGACTCGAGGCCGGGCTCAATCGCGACGCGCCGCGCAATCCCGCCTCCACGATGAAGCTGCTGACGACCTACGCCGCGTTGCGCACGCTCGGTCCCGCCTACACCTGGCACACGGACGCGCTGCTGCTCGGCTCGCGCGACGGGGCGGTGATCCGCGGCGATCTCGCGCTGCGCGGCAAGGGCGACCCCGCGCTCGTCATCGAGCAGTTCTGGCTGCTGGTGCAGAAGCTGCGCGCGCTCGGCTTGCGGGAGCTGCGCGGCGACCTCGTGCTCGACCGTTCGGCTTTCCAGTTGCCGCCGCACGATACGGCCGCGTTCGACGGCGATGCGCTGCGAAGTTACAACGTCGGTCCGGACGCGCTGCTCGTGAACTACAACGCGATCGCCTACCAGTTCGTGCCGGACATCGCGGCGAACACGGTGCACGTCGCGATCCTCCCGGCGGTCCCCGGCGGGAAGGCGCTGCGGACCGTGCGCGCGGCAGCCGGTGCCTGCGGCGACTGGCGCGGCAAGCTGCGCGCCGACTTCGCGCAACCGCTCGCGCCCGTGTTCCGCGGCGGCTTTCCGCTCGACTGCGGCGAGCGCAGCTGGCATCTCGCGCCGCTCGCGCCGGATGCGTACATCGGCGCCGTGTTCCGCGCGCTGTGGGAAGGCGGTGGCGGCAGCTGGACGGGGCAGGTGCGCGAGGGCACCGTGCCCGCCGCTGCGCCGCTGCTCGCGACGCACGAATCAAAGCCGCTCGCGGCCGTGGTGCGCGACATCAACAAGTTCAGCAACAACGTGATGGCCCAGCAGCTGTTCCTGACCTTCGGCGCCGAGCGCGCCGGCTGGCCCGCGAGCTTCGAGCGCTCGCGCGAGGCGCTGCGCACCTGGCTCACGGCGAACGGCCTAGCGATGCCCGAGCTCGTGCTGGAAAACGGCGCAGGCCTGTCGCGCGTCGAGCGCGTGAGCGCGGGCAGCCTTGCGCGGTTGCTCGCCGACGCCTGGCGCAGCCCGGTGATGCCGGAGCTGATGGCGTCGCTCCCGATGGCGGGCGTCGACGGCACCGCCGCAAGGCGCAACGGCGCGATGGGCTCCGCGCACTTCAAGACCGGGCTGCTCGAGGACGTGCGCGCGGTCGCGGGCTACGTGCTCGCGGCGAGCGGACGGCGCTATGTCGTCGTCGGCCTCGTCAATCACGAGCGCGCGGGCGGTGCGCAGGGCGCCCTCGACGTGCTGCTCGACTGGGTGCAGGTGAGCGGCTGATCGACGCCCCAGCGGATCGCTACTGGAAGCTACCCCCCGCCCAGCCCACCATCGCGCAGGCGACGATCACCAGCACCACATTCGCGCGCGCCACGATGAGCGCGACCCCCGCCGCGACGGCGATCGCAGCCGCGAGCAGGTGGATCGTGGTCGGGTCCGGAAGGGTGATTGCCCCGCCCCAGGGCGTCGACACCGAGACCTGCCGCCCGAACAACACCTGTGCACCGAAGCGCAACGCGAGGTTCGCGATCACGCCGAGCACCGCGGCGCCGATGGCACCCAGCAGGCCGCTCGCGCGACGGCTCGTACGCAGGCGTTCGGCGAAGGGTGCGCCGGCGAAAATCCACAAATAGGACGGCGCGAACGTACACCAGGAGGCGAGCGCCGCGCCCGCGATGGCCAGGCCGGGTCCGCCACCCGCCTGCCAGCCGGCCATGAAGCCGACGAACTGGGTAACGAGGATCAGCGGTCCCGGCGTCGTTTCCGCGAGGCCGAGGCCGTCGATCATCTGCGCCGGCGAGAGCCAGCCGTACACCTCGACTGCCTGTTGCTGCAGATAGGCGAGAGCGGCGTAGGCCCCGCCGAACGAGACCGCCGCGAGCTGGCTGAAGAGGAGGCCGATCTCCGTGAGGACATGGTAACGGCCAAGCATCGCAGCGAGCAGCGCCACGGGAACGAGCCACAGCAGGGACCACGCGAGCGAGGTGACTGCGGCGTGCATCGCGTTCGCTGCGGCCGGGTTGCCGGTGTCGTGCGCGCGTGGGGGCGAAGGCGAGACCGCCGCACCGCCGCGTACGAAGCCGATGACCGCGGCGAGCAGCACGACGAGCGGGAACGGCAGGTTCAGTACGTAAAGGCCAACCAGGGTCGCGGTCGCGATCGCGATATCGATCCGCGTGCGCAGCGAGCGCCGCGCGACCTTCAGCATCGCCTCGAAGACCAAGGCGACCACCGCCGCCTTGATGCCGAGAAAAAGGGTGGCGATCGCCGGCAGCTCGCCAAAGACCGCATAGAGCCAGGACAGCGCCAGCACCACGAGCGCGCCCGGCAGCACGAACAGCGCACCCGCGACGATGCCGCCCTTGACGCCGTGCAGCAGCCAGCCGACATAGGTGGCGAGCTGCTGCGCCTCCGGACCGGGCAGCAGCATGCAGTAGTTGAGCGCATGCAGATAGCGCGCTTCGTCGATCCACTGCTTCTCGCCGACGAAGATGCGGTGCATCAGCGCGATCTGCCCGACCGGGCCGCCGAAGCCGAGGCAGCCAATGCGAAAGCTCGCCGCGACGAAATCGCGGAACGCCGGGAGCGTTGCGGTCATGACCCTCCGTCAGGCGAAGAGATTCAGGAAGACGGTGATGATCAGCGCGTTGGTGAAGTCGATGAAGAAAGTGCCGACGAGCGGTGCGACGAGGAAGGCGCGCGGCGCCGAGCCGAAGCGCTCGACCAGCGTGCGCATCACGGCCATGGCGTTCGCGGTAGTGCCGAGCATGAAGCCGACGAAGCCGCCGCTCATCACCGCCGCATCGTAATCGCGGCCCATCAGCCTGAAGACCGGCCAGCAGGCGAGCGCCACCACCACGAGCTGCACGACGAGGATCGCGATGAGCGGCATCGCGAGGCCCGCGAGCTTCGTCAGGTCGAGTGTCATCAACGCCATCACGAGGAACAGCGACAACGCGATCGCGCCGAGCGTGTCGATCGTGCGATGGGAGAGGCGGATCCAGCCGGTGTAGTCGTCGACGCCGCGGACGATCGCCGCGGCCACCATCGCGCCGATGTAGGAGGGCAGCGTGAGCCCGGTCGTGCCGATCAGGGCGCTGATCCATTCCCCGGACCACATCGCCGCGAGCACGATCACGAGGGTCTTCAGCGCGTTGTAGGCCTCCGCCGATTCATCGCCTTCGGCCTGTGGCGGCGGATCGTCGGGCTGGATGTCGATGGCTTCGGGCGGCGGCGCGCCGGCGCGGCGCTTCGGCCCGCGCACCTCGTGGCGCTCAATGATCCAGGTGGCGATCGGCCCGCCGACCAGCCCGCCGATCACGATGCCGGCCATCGCGGTCGCGATGGCAATCTCGGCGGCGCTCTCGATGCCGGCTTGCGCAAAGAGCGGCGCGAAGGCGAGGCCGGTGGCGGGCCCGCCGGTCAGCGTGACCGAGCCCGCAAGCACGCCGAAGAGCGGCGGCAGCCCGAACAGCGCCGCAACGCCGGCCCCGACCACGTTCTGCAGAACAGCGAAGACGCTGCCGATTGCGAGGAACACCGCGACCTGCGGCCCGCCGATGCGCAGCAGCTTCAGGCTCGCCGCGAAACCGATCGAGGTGAAGAAGGCGATCATCAGCGGCTTCTGCAGCGTCGCATCGAACTCGGGCAGCGGCAGGCCCTGCGAGCGCGCGACCAGCACCGCGACCGACACCAGCAGGCCGCCGATGACCGGCGCGGGCACATTGAGGCGCGCGAGCTGCGGGATCGCGTGGCGCAGGCCGTAGCCACCGAAGAGCGCAAGGCCCGCGAACGCGACCGTTTGGATGAGATCGAGCTTCATGCGACGGAGGATACCTTCATCCGAGCAGGGATTCGCGCCGGTAGAGGCGGCCGGCGAGCCAGGCGAACGCCCCGCCGAGCGCGAGGCTCGATGCGACGGAGACGAGCGCGTAGAGGGGCGTGATGGCGTCCCCGCGCAAGAGCGCCGTGATCAGGAAGTGCTGGCCGAGCGACGGCACCGCCATCAGGCCGAGGCTCGGCTGCAGGTCGGCGAGGCCCACGAACACGATCGGCAGCGTCGGCACGAGCATCACCACGCCGAGCCAGGTCTGCGCCTCGCGGTAGCTTCGCGTGAATGAGGCGACCACTGTCATGAGGCCGGCCGCGGCGGGCGCGAGCGGCGCCGTGGCGAGGATGATGCGCGCCACGACACCCGCATCGAGCCGGGCGGACATGCCGAAGTTCTCGAGCGCCACGAAGCGCAGCGCCACGGCGCAGGCGACCATCGTGAGCACGAGCGACAGCAGCATGAAGGTCGCGGAAGCGGCGATCTTGCCGTAGATCAGCGCCTCGCGGGGCACGGGCGTCGCGAGCAGCGGCTCGAGCGAATGGCGCTCGCGCTCGCCCGCGGTGGCGTCGATCGCGAGGTACAGGCCGCCAAGGATCATCGCGAGCAGCACGAGATAGCTCAGCATGCCGAGAACCGTGACCGAGCGGCTCTGCGGCGTTGATACGTCGATGTCCTGCACGGCAATTGGCGCCTGCAGCAGCGGGTCGACACCGCGCGCCAGCAGGCGAAGGCGCCCGATGCTCGCCCCGTACTGGGCGATGAGCGACCGGACGCGCGCGCCGTCGCGATCCGTCCGGCTGGCCGAGGCGTCGCTGTAGAGCAGCAGCGGCGCCGGCCGCGCCCCCTCGAGCCGCGCGGCGAAATCCTCCGGGATCGACAGGACGAGTGGCCAGGTGCGCGTGAGTACGGCCTGGCGGGTGGCCGCTTCGTCGAGCGTCACGCGGCGCACGTCCACATTGCGCGCCTCGAGCCAGGCGACGAGCTGCGGTGCGCGCTCGGCATGGCGGATGGCGAGGCTCAGGCGCTGGTCTGCTTCCTCGGCGGTACGCTGCACGAGGAACTGCAGGGAAGCGGCGAGGATCAGCGGGCCGAAGAGCGGGCCGAAGAGCAGCGCCGAGACGAGCGTGCGCCGGTCGCGCAGGCTCTCGCGCACCTCCTTGCGCCAGACGGTGGCCATGGCGGCGAGCGCAGGGCGCCAGGCCATCAGCCGAGCCCCTCGTCCGTGCCGATGAGCTTCACGAAGGCGTCCTCGAGGGATTCGCAGCCCGTGGCCCCGCGCAGTTCGGCCGGCGTGCCGCGCGCCACGACAGCGCCGCGCGCAAGCACGACCACGACATCGCACAGCGCCGAGACCTCCTGCATCACATGGCTCGAGAACAGTACGCAGTGGCCCGCGTCGCGCAGGCGCGCAAGCAGCGCGCGCAGGTTGCGCACCGCCATCACGTCGAGGCCGTTGGTCGGTTCGTCGAGCAGCACGTTGCGCGGGCCGTGCACGAGCGCGCGCGCGAGCGCGGTCTTGATGCGCTGGCCCTGCGAGAAGCCCCTGGCGCGCCGGCTCGCGAAGGACTGCATCTCGAGCCACTCGACCAGTTCGTCGGCGCGCCGCTCGCGAGCGGCGCGTGCCATGCCGTGCAGCTCCGCGAAATAGAGGATGTTCTCGCGCGCCGTGAGGTGCGGGTACAGGCCCGAATCGTGCGTCAGCACGCCGAGCCGCCGGCGCGCCTCGAGTGGCTCGCGCACGGTGTGCGCACCGTCGATCCAGGCCTCGCCGGAGTCTGGCACGAGCACGGTGCAGAGCATGCGCAGGGTGGTCGACTTGCCCGCGCCATTCGGGCCCAGGAGTCCCGTGATTGCGCCGTCCGCGGCGTGCAGCGCGACGCCGCGCACGGCCTGCACGCCATCGAAGGACTTCACGAGGCCCTCGGCCGCGATCACGGTGCCGGCCCCGCGAGCGTCGTGAAGAATGGCATCGGGCGCACGCGCCGCACGCAGCCCGTATCGAGGCCGTTCGCGCTGCCCGTGCGCAGGAAATCCGCGATCAGCCGATCGACGCAGGGCGCGCCAATCTGGCCGTGGCCCATGCCCTCGATGACCACTTGCAGCGAGCGGGTGAGGCCCGCCGCGGCGCGCGCGGCATCACGCGCGGGTGTCACGGGGTCGGCGCTGCCGGACAACAGCAGCGCCGGCACGTCGCTGCGCAGCGGTGCGTGCAGGTCCGCGTCCAGCGCGCCGCGCGGCCAGGCGCGGCAGAGCGCCGTGAGGCCGTCCAGCTGTTGCGTGCCGATGAAGGTCGCGGCGAGCGCCGCGCGATCCGCGCGAGCCTCACCGAACCACGGTGCGTCTTCGGTGCAGACGACGCTGTGGTGCATCCCATAGGCCATCTGGCCCCCGAGGGCATCGCTCATCAACAGGTACTGCGCGGCGAGCGGCACGAAATTGCGATGCATGTGCGCCTCGTGGAGCGCGAGCGGCAGCAGTGCGGCCTGCTCGGCGCTGTAGGTCGACAGGCGCAGCACCGTCGCGAGATGCGCGACGCCGAACTCGAGCGCGAGTCGCTCGCCGGTGCGCGGTGCCGGCAGCAACACGGCGACGGGCTGCGCGGAGAGCTGTGACCGCAGTCCGCGATAGTGCACGGCGGGGTCCCCGAACGCCTTTCGGCAGTCCGGGTCGGCGGCGCAGCGCGCGAGCACCTGGTGCAGTGCCGCTTCGGCATCGAGCGCGATGTCAGGGCCGAGGATGCGCTCGGGCGGCACGACGCCATCGAGGATCACGGCGCGCACCCGGGCACCGTGGTGGCGCAAGTATTGCTGCGCGACGCGCGTGCCGTAGGAGACGCCGTAGAGATCGATGCGCCCGTAGCCAAGGGCGCGGCGTACCGCTTCGAGATCGCCCACCGCGACGCTCGTGGTGTAGAAGCGCGCATCGGCGTGGGTCGACACCTCCTCCAGGCAGCGGCGGGTGAGCGCCTCGATCTCGCCTTCACCAGCATTGAGCATGGCCTCGTCGTCGAGCGCGCAGCGCAGCGCGTTCGAGCGCCCCGTGCCGCGCTGGTCGACGAGGATGATGTCGCGGTCACGGTTGACCCGCGTGAAGGCCGGCGCGACGCCCGCATAGAACTCGCTCGCGGCGGCGCCGGGGCCCCCCGCCAGGATGAAGAGCGGATCGCCGGCCTTGCGGGCGCTGACCGCCGGCACGCGAGCCACGAAGAGTTCGATCCTGCGACCCTCCGGATGACCGGCGTCCTCGGGCACGTTGATCCGCGTGCATTCGGCGGCGACTGAGGCGATTCCCGCCGGATGTTCGATCCGGCAGGGGGAGAAGGCGATCGCGCCCGGTGCCGCAATCACGGCGGCCGGTGCCGCCAGCAGGAGCGCCAGCGCCCAGATCAACACGGGCGGGCGTCTCAAGCCAGTCGCGCGCCTCAAGCCGGTCGGTGGATGGCCGTCATCCCGCCAATATGCCGTACAATGGGCGTTCGGCATCAAGCCCTTGAAGCCTATGGAAATCTTCGACGTCATCGTAGTGGGCGGCGGTCACGCCGGCACCGAGGCCGCGCTCGCCGCGGCCCGGATGGGCCGGCGCACGCTGCTGCTCACGCAGGCCATCGAGACGCTCGGCGCGATGAGCTGCAACCCGGCGATCGGCGGCATCGGCAAGGGTCATCTCGTGCGCGAGATCGACGCACTCGGCGGTGCGATGGCGCGCGCGATCGACCGGGCCGGCATCCAGTTCCGCACGCTGAACGCGAGCAAGGGCCCGGCGGTGCGCGCCACGCGCGCGCAGGCCGATCGCGTGCTGTACCGGCGCGAAATCCGCACGCGGCTCGAGAACGAGCCCAACCTCTCGATCTTCCAGCAGGAAGTGGCGGACCTCGTGGTCGAAGGTGCGCGCGTGCGCGGTGTCCTGACCGCGACCGGCATCGCGTTCGCGGCGCGTGCCGTGGTGCTCACTGTAGGCACCTTCCTCGGCGGCCGCATCCATGTCGGGCTCGACAACTACCAGGGCGGGCGCGCGGGCGATCCGCCGTCGAATCGCCTCGCCGCGCGCCTGCGCGAGCTGCCGTTTCGCGTCGGTCGCCTGAAGACCGGCACGCCGCCGCGCATCGACGGGCGCACGATCGACTTCTCGCGCCTGGCGGAACAGTGGAGCGACGATCCCGCGCCGGTGTTTTCGTTCCTCGGCCGCGCGAGCGAGCATCCGCACCAGCGTCCCTGCCACATCACCGCGACCAACGAGCGCACCCACGAGATCATCCGCGCCGCGACCGACCGCTCGCCGATGTTCACCGGCGTGATCGAGGGCGTGGGGCCGCGCTATTGCCCGTCGGTCGAGGACAAGGTCTTCCGCTTCGCGGGCAAGGCCTCGCACCAGATCTTCCTCGAGCCCGAGGGCCTCGACACGCACGAGGTTTACCCGAACGGCATCTCGACCAGCCTGCCGTACGATGCGCAGGTCGGGTTCGTGCACACGATCGCGGGGCTCGAGCGAGCGCACCTCACCCGCCCCGGCTACGCAATCGAGTATGACTATTTCGATCCGCGCGACCTTGCGGCGAGCCTCGAGACGAAGGTGCTCGCGGGCCTCTATTTCGCCGGCCAGATCAACGGCACGACCGGCTACGAGGAAGCCGCCGCCCAGGGGCTCGTGGCGGGCATCAATGCCGCGCGTGCGGCGCGCGACGAAGCGCCATGGTTGCCGCAGCGGGGCGAGGCCTACCTTGGCGTGCTGATCGACGACCTCGTCACGCGCGGGGTGACCGAGCCCTATCGCATGTTCACGAGCCGCGCCGAGCACCGCCTGCTGCTGCGCGAGGACAATGCGGACCTGCGGCTCACGCCGCTCGGCCGCGACCTCGGCCTTGTCGACGATGAACGCTGGGCCTTTTTCGAGGCCAAGCGCGCCGCCACCGACGCCGAAGTCGCGCGCCTCGAGGGCACGCGCGTGCGCGGCGTGACGGCCATGGACCTGCTGCGCCGGCCGGAGATGAGTTACGAGGCCGTGCTGGCGCTGGCGGGCGCGCCCGAGGCGCAGGCAGACGAGCGGCTCGCGCGCGAAGTGGCGATGCAGGTGACGGTGCGGGCGAAGTACGCGGGCTACATCGAGCGCCAGCACGCCGAGATCGAGCGCCAGCGCGGCAGCGAGGAGCTGAGCCTGCCCGCCGACCTCGACTACCTCGCGATCGGCGGCCTCTCGAACGAAGCGCGCCAGCGGCTCGCGGAGGCGCGCCCCGGCACGCTCGGGCAGGCCGCGCGCATCCCGGGCATCACGCCCGCGGCGATCTCCATCCTGATGATCCACCTGAAGCGGCGTGGGCGCGCGGCCTAGCCTGCCGTCTCCCCGTGGCGCGATGCCTGCGGCCACGCTCGCCGCCGCCCTCGCGGCCGGCGCATTGCTCGCCGGCGCGCTCGGCGGTTGTGCGCGCGAGCCCGCCTCCGCGACCGCCCACATCCTGCTGCGCGGCAACGGCCCCGAGCCCGACTCGCTCGATCCGCAGAAGGCGCGCACGGTGGAGTCGCACGCGATCCTGCGCGACCTGTACGAGTGCCTGACTTCACTCGGGAAGGACGCCGGCACGGCACCGGGCGTCGCCGAGTCCTGGGAGGCCAGTCCCGACGGGCTGGCATACACGTTCCACCTACGCAACAATGCGCGCTGGTCGAATGGGGATCGTGTCACCGGTGATGACTTCGTCTTCGCGTTGCGCCGCCTGGTCGACCCCGCCACAGCCTCACAGTACGCACAGTTCATCGACGTCGTCGAGAACGCCTCGGCCATCGTCGCCGGCCGCATGGCGCCCTCGACCCTCGGCGTCAGGGCACCCGATGCCGCCACCGTGGTGGTGCGGCTCGCCACGCCGGCACCCTACCTGCCGGGCCTGCTGTCCTTCCCGTCCACCTGCCCCGTGCACCGCCCGACGCTCGAGAAGGAAGGGACCCGGTTCACGAAGCCCGGCGTCATGGTCTCGAACGGCGCCTTCGTGCTTGCCGCGTGGGTGCCGGGCGACTCCATCACGGTGACGCGCAACCGCGAGTACTGGAACGACGCGGCCACGCGCCTCGATGGCGTGAAGTACCTGCAGATCCCCGACGAGAGCGCCGAGTTCACCCGCTACCGCGCCGGCGACCTGCACATCACGGCCGTGGTGCCGCGCGGCCAGTACGACATCGTGCAGCGGGACTACGCCCGCGAGTTGCACGTTTCGCCCCAGTTGAGCACGTACTACTACGGCTTCGCGCTCGACCGCGCGCCCTTCAAGGACGCACCGGGCCTGCGCCGCGCGCTGTCGCTCGTGATCGATCGCGAGCAGCTCGCGAAAGTCGTGCTGCGGGTGGGGGAACTGCCGGCCCACGGCTGGATACCCCCTGGCGTGCACGAGTACAGCTCGCAGTCTTTCGACTACGCCGCGCGCCCGATGGCCGATCGCATCGCCGAAGCACGCCGGCTCTATGCTGCGGCGGGCTACAGCGCGGCGAAGCCGTTGCGCTTCGAGCTGCGCTACAACAGCGGCGAGGTGCACAGCCGCCTCGCCGTCGCGATTGCGGCCATGTGGAAGGACGCGCTCGGCGCGGACGTGCGGCTCACCGCCGAGGAGTTTCGTTCGCTGATGGCCGACATCGACGCGCGCGACGTCGAGATGTTCCGCATGAGCTGGAGCGGCGACTACAACGACGCCTACACCTTCCTGCAGTACCTCAAGGGCGGCTTCGGCATCAACCTGCCGCGCTATGCGAATCCCGCCTACGACGCGCTGCTCGAGCGCGCCTCGGCGACCGTCGATGGTGCCGCACGCCGCGCGCTCCTGGAGGAGGCCGAGCGCACGCTGCTCGCCGACACGCCGCTTCTGCCGCTCTACTTCTACGTCAACAAGCACCTCGTGAGCCCGAAGGTCGAGGGCTGGTACGACAACGTCCTCAACGTCGTCTACAGCAAGGATCTCGCGCTGCGGCGGTAGGGGCGCCGGGCCCTCCTTCAGAGGCGTTCTAGATTGCGCGCCGACGCGCCCACCACGGCATCGAGGACGACCGAGCGGTCAAAGGTGACGAGCTTGCCTCCACGCGCGGTGGCAAGGGCGAGCAGGTAGACGTCGGTCACCCGGCCTGTGCCGTGAATGCGCGAAGGGTCGATGTGCCTGCCATCGAGCAGGCTCGAGTCATCCGGCCAGAAGGTGTGCATGGGGTGTGCAGTCGCCTCGGCGAGCCGTCCGACGACCACGGATACCGGCTGCGCATTGGGATAGCGCGCGTGCGAAAGAATGCGAATGCAGCCGTTCTGGGTGATTGGGCAAGATGCCCATCCGGCCCTGCCTTCGCGAGTCAGCCAGTCGCGGGCCGTTCGGTGGTGCACGTGATCGGCGTCGAGTAGCGCGATCAATATGTTGACGTCGAGAAGTGCGCGCATCGGAAGATGGGGAGCGCGTCAGTACGCGTCGTCTTCGCGCAGCCGATCGATCAGGGAATCGGTGATCACGGTGCCCCGGGACGGGAAGGCGCGAAAACCGTAGATCGCTGCGGATTGTTCGACACCACCGACGGGTGTGGCTGCGGGCTGCGTCAGCGCCTGGCGCGCCAGTGTCGAAATGACGTCGCCGGCAGTCGTCCGATCGCGCCTGGCGATCTCCTTCGCAGCCTGGAGGACGTCGTCCGCGATGTCGAGAGTGGTGCGCATGCATCAGATGCTATCACATCTTATTGAGTCATATACGCAGCAATCAGCTCGAATCGTGCGATGATTTATTTATCCACAGTGACTATATGCGGGGCTAAACAGCGGAGCCCTTAACGGGGCAAAACAAGGCGGTCAACGTGCGCGGAGGTAGACCCAGGCCTCCTTGCCCGAGGCGAGCGTCGCCCTGACGCGCTCATAGTGCGCGGGCGCTTCGTAGCGATCGAGCGTCGCGAGGTCACTCTCGGTGACCTCAAGGGCCAAACCGCGAACGCGATGCGCTGGCAGTCCGGTTGGGCGCACGTTGGCGTGCACCGCCTTGCCCGTGAGCGCAACGAAAGCGGGGTCGGTCACCCCGATCGTGGTGAGCTGGTAGCCCACCAGTTCGTCCTCAGCGCCCGGCAGGGCGCGGCCAAGTGTCGATCGCTGGACCTCCGGGTCCCGGAGCGTGCCGTATGAAAAGACCCACGCCATGGCGCAACGAGTCCGCCGCCCGGGGCGGCATCGCACCGCCTACCGCTTCTGCCCCGCGAGCCACCCTTCCATGTGCGCCGACAGGATGTCGAGCGGTACCGGCCCGGTCGCGAGCACGGCGTCGTGGAAGGCGCGGATGTCGAACTTGTCGCCGAGCGCGGCCTGCGCCTCGCGGCGCAGGTCGAGGATGCGCAGTTGCCCGATCTTGTAGGCGAGTGCCTGCCCCGGCCACGCGATGTAGCGGTCCACCTCGTTGACGATGTCGGCCTCCGACTTCGCGGCGTTCGCCTTGAAGTAGTCGATGGCCTGCTGGCGGGTCCATTTCTTCGCATGGATGCCGGTGTCGACGACCAGGCGCACCGCGCGCCACATGTCGTAGGTGAGCTGGCCGAACTTGGCGTACGGGTCGTCGTAGAGGCCCATCTGTTCGCCGAGGCGCTCGCTGTAGAGCGCCCATCCCTCGACGTAGGCCGTGAAATCGCCGTTGCGCCGGAAGAGCGGCAGGCTCTGGTCCTCCATGGCGAGCGCGACCTGCAGGTGATGGCCCGGCACGGCTTCGTGCACGGTGAGCACCGGCATCTCGTATTTCGGCCGCACCTCGGGGCGATACAGGTTCACGTAGTAGTAGCCGGCACGGCTGCCGTCGAGGGCCGGGCCCTGGTAGTAGGCGGTGGTCGTGTCGGGCGCGCTCGTCATCGGGATCGGGCGCACGCCGTACGGGGTGCGCGGCAGCTTGCCGAAGAACTTCACGAGCTCCGGGTCGATGCGCTTGGCCATCGCCGCGTACGCCTCGAACAGCTCATCGCCCGTCCTGTAGTAGAACTGTGGGTCGGTGCGCAGGAAGGTCAGGAATTCCTCGAAGCTGCCCTTGAAGCCGACCTGCTTGATGACGCCGTCCATTTCGGCGCGGATGCGCGCCACTTCCCGCAGGCCGATCGCGTGGATCTCCTCGGGCGCCATGGTCGTGGTCGTGTGGAACGCCGTTCGGTTGGCGTAAAAAGCGGGCCCGTCGGGGGTGTCCCAGATGCCGTCCGTCACGCGGCTCGCCGGCAGGTACTTGTCGCGGAAGAAGGTGTCGAGGCGCTTGAACGCCGGGATCACCTGCTCGTCGATCGCGCGGCCGGCGGCGCCGATCAGCCGCGCGCGGTCCTCGGCGCCAATGCTGTCGGGGAAGCGCTTGAAGGGCTCGAAGAACGGGCTGTCCTCGGCGCTCTCCGGGATCTGCTTCGCGAGTTGGGCCGGGATGCGCTCCATGATCGAGCGCGGCTGCGTGCGCTTCTCGCGGATCGCCGTCTCCATCAACGCGATGTTCTGGTCGATGTACGCGCCCATCTTCGTCAAGCGTGAGATCCAGGCCTCGTAGTCCGCGACCGTGGCGAAAGGCAGCAGTTCGGCGAGCTCGCTCGAAGTCTGCACGCCGTCGCGCGGGCGGATCACCTCGTAGAGCCACGGCTTGTACGGCCAGGCGTCGAGGCGGCGCTGGAAGTCCTGCGCGAAGAGGTCGTAGTTCAGCTGGTCGGCCTTCGGCAGGCCCGCGCGCGGGATGGCCTTCAATTGCGCCAGCGTTGCCTCGTAGCGCGCCCGGTGCGCCTTGAAGGCCGCGGGCGACAGGTCGGGCCAGTCGGCCGAGAAGCGGTGATCGCCCAGGTAGTCGGCGAAGGTCGGGCTATCGCGAAGGTCCGCTTCCCAGGCCGAATCGAACAGGGCCTGCAGGCGCGCGTCGGCGGCGTGGGAGGCGAAGGGGACCGCGATCAGGCTCGCGGTGAGCAGCATGATGGCGTGGCGCATCCGCCGGATTGTAGACCATGCCCTACTCGAGCCGCAGGTGCCCCATGCTCGGCCGGAAACGCAGGTGAACGGGGTGGCCGTATTCGATCTCGCGCGATACGAGGCGCACGCCGGCATCCTTCAGGTATTCGCCGATCAGAGCGAGCACCGCGTCGGCCGCGAGCCGCGCGGGTTCGCCGGCCTCGACGCTTGCGGCGATCTTGCCCTGTATGTCCACCCCCCTTTCCATCGCCGAGCGGAAACGCTCGACGCAGCGGTCGAGCAGCAGCAGGTCGGAGGCAAGGGTGCGGTCCGTGACGTCCGTCTGGCTCGAGCCGCGGGCGATGAAGCGCAAGTGCAATAGGGCACCGTGTTCCTCGACGGCGTCGTAAAGGCATACGGCGAGCGTCGCCTCGAGCGTGGCCGTGAACAGGACGTCATCCTCCGCGACCTCGAAATGGTCGGGCGGCACGTCGACAGTGCGGGGATCGGGGTGCAACACGGCGCCATGGTGCGGGTTTCCCGCCGGCCGGACCTTGAACTGCATCACGGCCGGCACATGGCTAGAATGGGCTTGGCGGCGGGCTGCCGCCGTTTCGCGACACAAAGAGAGGTCCCATGCTCGACATCGGGGTTCTGCCCGTCATTCTCCTGGTCGCGATCGTCGTCGTCGCCTCCAAGGCCTGGCTCACCGTGCCGCAGGGCTACGAATTCACGCTCGAGCGTTTCGGGCGCTTCAAGACGTCCATGGGCCCGGGCTTCCATTTCATCGTGCCGTTCGTCGAAGCGGTCGGTCGCAAGATCAACATGATGGAACAGGTGCTCGACGTGCCGCGACAGGAAGTGATCACCAAGGACAACGCGATGGTGAGCATCGACGCCGTCGTGTTCTTCCAGGTGCTCGATGCGCCGAAGGCCGCCTACGAGGTCGACAACCTGCGCCTCGCCATCATCAACCTCACGATGACCAACATCCGCACGGTCGTCGGCTCGATGGACCTCGACGAGACGCTGTCGAAGCGCGACGAGATCAACCACCGCCTGCTGAAGGTGGTCGACGACGCGACCACGCCCTGGGGCATCAAGGTCACCCGCATCGAGATCAAGGACATCCAGCCGCCCGCCGACCTCGTCGAGTCGATGGCGCGCCAGATGAAGGCTGAGCGCGACAAGCGCGCCAACATCCTCGACGCCGAGGGCTTCCGCCAGGCCGCGATCCTCAAGGCCGAGGGCGAGAAACAGTCGGTGGTGCTCGCCGCGGAAGGCAGCAAGGAGGCGGCGTTCCGCGAGGCCGAGGCCCGCGAGCGGCTCGCACAGGCCGAAGCGCGCGCGACAACCATGGTGTCGCAGGCGATCGCGCAGGGCGACGTACAGGCCATCAACTACTTCGTCGCGCAGAAATATGTCGATGCATTGAAGGAATTCGCCACCTCGCCCAACCAGAAGGTGATGTTCCTGCCGATGGAAGCGAGTGCGCTGATCGGCACGATCGGCGGCATCGCGGAACTCGCGAAGGACGCGATGGCGAAGCAGGGCGCCGCTGCGCCGCCGGTGAAGCGGCCATGAAGGCATTCCTGATGCAGCTCGAGTGGTGGCATTGGTGGATCGCCGCCGCCGTGCTCGCCGCGCTCGAGACCTTCATGCCGGGCGCCGTCGCGATCTGGTTCGCGGTGTCGGCGGCCGTCGTCGGTGCGCTGGTGCTCATCATTCCCGTGCCCTGGCAGCTGCAGCTCGTGCTGTTCGGTGCGCTCGGCATCGCCGCGATCGTCGCGTTTCGCAGCTACGTGAAGCGCTCGCCGCAGGAGTCGGCGCAGCCGGGCCTGAACCAGCGCGGCACGCAATACGTCGGCCAGGAGCTCACGCTCGTCGAGCCGATCCAGCAGGGTTTCGGCAAGGTGCGCGTGGGCGATACGGTGTGGAAGGTTGCCGGGCCCGACCTGCCGAACGGCGCGCGCGTGCGCGTCACCGGCGTCGACGGCGCCGTGCTCACCGTGGCCGCGAGCGACAGGGAAAGGCCATAAAGAGGGGAGGATCGCCATGCTGGTACGCCATGTGCTCGAACGCAAGGGTCACGCGACCCATTCCGTCGACCCCGATACCACCGTCCTCGATGCCCTGCGCAAGATGGCCGAACACGAAGTCGGCGCCCTGCTCGTCATGAAGGCCGACAAGGTGCTCGGCGTGCTCTCCGAGCGCGACTACGCCCGCAAGGTGGCCTTGCTCGGCCGCGCCTCGAGCGATACCAGGGTCTCGCAGATCATGTCGTCGCCCGCCGTGACCGTCACGCCGGAGGACACCATCGACGCGTGCATGCGCCTCGTGACCGACAAGCGCATCCGCCACCTGCCCGTGCTCGACAAGGGGCGGGTGGTCGGCGTGCTGTCGATCGGCGACCTCGTCAAGTCGGTGCTCGGCGAGCAACGCGAGACGATCGAGCAACTCGAAGCGTATATCAGAAGTTGATGGCGAACAGCGAACGGCCAACGGCGCGCAGCCAGACGCGCGTGCGCCTGCTACTCGGCTCGATGCTGGGACTTGCGCTGCTGGTCACGCCGGCCGCGGGGCTGGCAAGGGCGACATGCGGGCAGCCGTGGTCCTGCGAGGGTGTCGCGCGCATCGTCGCGATCGGCGACGTGCATGGCGCGCTCGCCGAGTACGGGTCGATCCTGCGGGCGAGCGGCATCATCGATGCGGCCGGGCATTGGGCGGGCGGCGAGACTTACCTGGTCAGCACCGGCGACCTGATCGACCGCGGGCCCGAGTCGGCGGCGGTCATCGCACTGCTGCGACGGCTCGAAGTCGAGGCTCCCGCTGCGGGCGGTCGCGTGCTCGTGACGCTCGGCAACCATGAGTTGATGAACCTCACCGGCGACTTGCGCTACGTCGCCGCCCCCGACTACGCCGTAGAGGCCCCAAGGGAGAACGCCGCGATGCGCGAAGCCGCCTTCGCGGCGCTGCGCACCCATGGCGACCTCGCGGCGCTCGCGCCCGACGCGGCACAAGCGGCCTTCGACAGGAAATTCCCGCCAGGCTGGTTCGCGCGCCAGCTGGATTTCAGCGCCGACGGCGACGTCGGCCGCTGGTTGCTCGCACGGCCTCTGATGGTGCGCGTCAACGGCATCCTCTTCACCCACGGCGGCCTCCCGCCGGGCTTGATGGCGACAACGCTCGACGCGCTCAACACGACCGGCCAGCACCAGGACCTGCTCGACTACACGGGCGCCTGGCACGCGCTGATCGCCGCCGGCCTGCTCGACGCCGATGTCGACGACGATGCGCGGGTCGCGCAGGCCGAGGAGCGCCTCGCCGCCTACGCGGGTCCCGACCGCGAGTCGTTCGCGACGCTCGTCGCGACCCTGAAGCGCACCGCCGCCTCGCCCGTGCATGACGTCGCGGGACCGCTCTGGTATCGCGGTTCGGCGATGTGCTACAGCGCCTATGAAACCGATACCCTGACGGGAGTGCTCGGCCACCTCGCTGCGTCGGACGTCGTGGTGGGACACACGATCACGGAGACCAAGCGCATCACGACGCGCATGGACGGCCGCGTCACGATGATCGATACCGGCATGCTGCCGGACTACCACGGCCAGCCCTCGGCGCTCGTGATCGAGGGCAACCAGCGCAGCGTGATCTATGCCCGAAACCCCGGTGAGCGCGCGGCGCCCGAGCCCGAGGCGCGCCGCGTGGGAGACCGTCCCGACACCCTCACCGACGATCAACTCGAGCTCCTGCTCGCACAAGCGGCAGTGGTCGCGGATGAGGCGCCGCCGCTGCCGCGTGCGGGTACGCGGCTCCTGACACTGCAACAGGGCGGGACCAAGGTCCGCGCGCTCTTCATCACGGCGCCAGCGGCGGGGCGTTGGCAGCACGAAATCGCGGCCTACCGACTCGACCGGCTGCTCGGCATCGACATGGTGCCGGTGACGATCGAGCGCACGATCGACGGCCAGCCGGGCGCGCTGCAGTTCTGGATCGAGAAGACGGTCAGCGCAGCGGTCGTCGAGCGGGAGCGCGTGCGGCTGCCTCGCTGGTGCAGCCTCGAGCCGCAGTACAACCTGATGCGCGCGTTCGATGCGCTCGCAGGCAGGCCCGCCCGCACCGCGGAAAACGTGGTGATCGGCCGTGAGGATGGGCTGGCGCGCCTGATCGATCACGCCGGGGCATTCCCGGTGGCGCGCCGACTCGACGCCAGCGTCGCGAAGCCGCAGGTCGGCGCCGAGCTCACGCGACGGCTGCGCAGCCTGACGGCGGCGAAGCTCGCCGCGGCGCTGGCGCCCTGGCTCGACCGCTCGCAGCAGAAGGCCCTGCTCGCGCGGCGGGACGCGCTGCTGGCCAACCGCTAGCTGCGCGTCAGAACGCCTTCACCAGGATCGCGACCGAGAGCGCGACGTGGATGCCGGCGAACAGCCACGGCACCAGCAGCTCCACCTTGGTCGTCTGCAGGTACTCGCGCCGCGAGACGGCATTGTCGAGGGCCTTCCACTCGGCGGCGAACGGAGCGAACGGCAACTGGCGCTCCATCGCGAGGATCACGCGGAACTTGCCGGCATTCAACTGGCGGTAGGACAGCACCATCAGCCACCACGCGATGCACATGAGCACCGCGGCGGTCGCCGGCGCCACGACGAGCGTGCGCGAGGTGATCAGGCCTTCCTTCAGCGCGACGGCGAGCGCGCCGACCACCGCCGTGTTCATGCCGACGAAGAATGAATTGGCGAGCATGCGCCGGCTGCTGACGCGGTCGGCCATCTCCACGTACAGCTCGTACTCGCGCAGCGCGTGCAGGCGATAGTCGGCGCCGTAGTCCTTCTGCGGGACCGGCAGCAGCGCCTTCTCGACGTCTTCTTCTGAGCCCGGCATGGGATCTCCTAGTGGGAAGGCAGGTGACGCAGCTTGCGGTCGCGGTTGAGCAGGACCCACGTCGCCTGCTCCGAGAGCGCGGCGCGCCCAAGCGAATAGAGGATCGAGCGCCGGTCGTGGTCGTTCGAGTCACCCTGCAACTGCGCGCGCGCCTCGTCGAACAGGCGGTACATGTAGGCGTACTGGCGGGCGAGCTCCTTGGCCGCGGTCTTCTGCAGCCAGGCCTCGAGGATGCCGGCGACGAGCGGCAGCAGGCCCATCGTCACGACGAGCGGCGTCTTCACGTACGGCACGTGCAGCACGGGGATGAAGCACAGCACTGCGGCGGCCGAAAGGCCGAGGACAAGCGTGGTGGCGCCCGTACCCTCGGTAAGCGAAATCAGGCGGCGGCGACGCTCGCCCGCGCGCCAGAAATACGCGAGCTGGCCGGAGCCCTGCGCCTTCACGGGATCCAGCGTGCCCACCCATGTCTCGAGCGCGTGCTCGATGCCGCCCAGGATTCCGTCGCGGCCCGCGTCGTGCATCTCGAAATCGACCGCGCGCATGGCATTGCTGATCCAGTCGAGCTCGGGGTCCTGGCCGCGCAGGAAGCTCTCGTCGCCGGTGTGCAGGCGCCCCTCGTCCCGCACGCCCGCGACGCGCAGGTAGAACTGCACCCGCAGGCCCTCGCAGAGCGCGCGGAACTCGAGGTGATCGCGGTGCCAGCCGCGACGGTCCGCAAAGCGGCTGAGCGCGATGGTCGTGAGCGCGGCCCCGAAGAACACGTAGATGAGTCCCCACATCGACGGGATCTTGGAATACAGCACGAACGCGCAGCCCATCACCGCGCCGATGCCGTAAGTCCAGGCGGTGACGCGCATCAGCCGGTGGCGATAAAGCGCGGCCAGATGATCCGCGATCGCGATGAGCCGCGCGCAACGCTCCACGGCGGGAGGTGCGCCCACGACCGGCGCGTGCCAGGCAATGTCGCGCGCCTGCCCCGCATCGCGGGCCACGCGATTGAACTCATCGGTGCGATCGAGCACGCGTCGCCGCGATTCCGGCATGGCGTCCTGCAAGGCCGAACGGCCGCCCGCGTACTCGTGCAGGTAGCCCGCCGTGAGCGGCCGATGGCCGTTCGTCGGCCCGCCGTTCACGCGCGCCCGCGATACGAGGATGTGGTAGACGAGGGAATTATCCGCTTCGCCGAGCGCGATATCGCGCAGTTCCGCGGTGGCCGGACGCGCGCCGCCGCGCGAGGCAAAGCGGAAATTGACGACCGCCGCCGTGCCGCCCGGGCTCGCGGCCGGCTTGCCGTCCCAGAGCGCCAGCAGGATGAAGCTGTAGCGCGCGAGGAAGTCGCCCGCGAGCTCGTACAGCGCATCGCGATCGTGGGGCGGCGGGTCGGTGGCGAGATCGACCACCCGCGACACGCCGCGCAGCGCCTCGAAGCGCTGCAGCGCCGCGCCGTCCGAGAACTGCGCGCGGTAGTCATCGAGCGGCAGCGGCAGCAGGAACACGAGCTCGAGCCCGAGCGCCTGCGCCTCCTCGGCGACGAGGAGATCCGCACCCTCGGCAAGCTGCGAGGCGACGATCAGCGGCGTTGCCGGCCAGCGCGCGCGCAGGCCGGAAAGATACGTGCGTACCTGCTCGCGGATTGCGGGGACCTCGTCCTCGACGAGATCGCGATGGCCGGTGACGCCGATGACGAGCGGGATGGCGGCGGGCAGTTCCATGCGGGCGGCGGATCTCCGGTGTCAGTGAGGCAACCGGGCGAGGCGTTCCTCGAGGTCGCGCGTGTAGTATCGCCCTTCGCCGAAGCGTTTGCGCACGATTGGCAGCGCTGCCGCAAGCAGCTTGCGGGCCTCGGGGTACTTCTTCTCGGCGGCGTAGGTGGTGGCGAGCACCGCGTCCTGAAGCGCATAGCGCCAGGCTTCGTCGGGCATTTCCCCGGGCGGGTACTGCTTTTCCAGCAGCGCGCGCGCGCGGGCAAGGAGTTGCTCCGCCTGCGGGGCTCGGGCGGTTTTCGCGTAGACGTCCGCGAGGTTGGTCAGCACCTGGTCGAGCATCCAGTGATTCTGCTTCTCGGCAATGCCCCGCGCCTCGTCGAGCATCTCTTCGGCCTCGCCGTAGTCACGGCGGGCGATGCGGATCATCGCGAGGCTGTTGAGCGGGAGTATGAAATCGTCGTGGCCCGGGGGCTTCGTGCGCCGGCGCATATCGAGTGTCTGCGTGAAGTACGGCTCTGCTTCATCCGGCTTGCCGCCGATCAGGAGGCTTCGACCGATATTGTTGGCGACAGAGGCAACTTCCGGGTGGTCCTTGCCGGCCCACTTTTCGGAGATCGGCAGGCATTCCTTCCATATCTTGGCGGCCAGGTCATAGCGACCGGTCTGGTAGTAGAGTGCCCCCAGGTCGTTCAGGCTGTCGGCCACCTTCCAGTGATCCGGGCCGAGCTTGCTTCGCCGGATCGCGAGGCTTCTGGTCATGAGCGGCTCGGCGTCCTGGTAGCGCCCGGCAAAATAGAGCGTACTCGCGAGTCCCTGCAGCGTCTGGGCCGATTCGAGGCTATCGGGGCCGAAGAGCCGTTGGTCGATGCCCAGGGCTTCGCGATAGGCCGATTCGGCCTCAGGGTCCGCCCCGAGTTGCGAAAGCGAATCGCCGAGGCCATTGAGGATGGAGGCCACCATCGCGTCGCCCGTCGGCGCCAGCTGGCGCGCACTGGCGAGGGCTGTGCGGAACTGCTTCTCCGCGTCCTCATACTGGCCGTCGAGATACAGGGCCGCTGCGAGCGCATTGCGGGTCTCTGTGGTCGAGCGTGCGGCGGCACCGGCGAGCTTCTCGCGATCGCGCAGCGCATCCCCGAGGACCTCCTTTGCCGGTGCGGGCAGGCCGAGTCCGGTATAGGCCCTGCCCATGGCGGTCATCAGGCTCGAACGGACCGCCGGCCGGTCGCGCAGCTGTCGTTGCACGTCCTGTGCGCCCCGATCGAGCATCTCCCGGACCGTAAACTGGTTCGCCCGCGCCTCGGTGGGGTCGGCCAGGGTGAAGAGCGAAACCATGAAGTCCATGGTTTCCCTGGTCGTCGAGGCCTCGGTCTCGGCGCGCTGCTTCTGCGTGGTCGCGAGGTAAGCGGCCGCCGAAGCCGCGATCGCCAGCATGGCGAGTCCCGTGATCGCACCGGTGCGCAGGTTGCGGGCACGGCGGGCCCGTGCCTGCGAGGCTTCGATAAGGGCGCCCTCGACCGGCGTCAGTTCCATGCCGGAAGTCACCAGGGCCGTCGCCTCGTCCAGCGATCGCCCAGCCGACAACAGCAGGTCGCGCCGCCGCTTCTCGACGTCCCAGCGGTCGGCGTTCGCGGCGAGGCGGGCCCTTGCACGCAACAGCTCGCGGTTCTCATCGAGCCAGTCGCGCACGCGCGGCCAGTGGCGCAGCAGGGCTTCATGCGCGATGGACACGATGGGCCTGCGCGCATGATCCATTTCCGATACACAAAGGCGCGCGCCAACCAGGGCTTCGATGAGCGCCCGCTCCTCCGGGCTCGCAAACTCGCCGATCATTGCGCTGCGGCGGTTGAAGCCGTCGCCACCGGTGGTTGCCGCGATGAGCCTGCGAAGCACGCTGGGGAGCGCCGCGCGCGCCGACGCGGCAAGTGCGAGAAACACTTCCTCGGCGCGCCTCGCGAGCGCGCCTTCGACCCCGCCGATCTCGCGATAGGCGGCGTGGGTCAACGTGCCATCCGGCGCCCGCCGCTTGTAAAGTTCCTCGAGGGCAAACTCCATCAAGGGCAGCGACTCGGGGCTTGCAACCGCGGCGTCGCGCAGGACCTCGTCCAGTCGCTCGCCGCCTTCGATGCGTGCTTCGAACCGCAGGCCGGCGGCTGCCGCGGGCAGCCGGATCATCTGGCCGACCTCGGCAGCGGTCGGCGCGAGCAGGTCGTACTGCCCGCCACCGGCCTTCAGGGCCACGAGGGCCGGAAACTCCGTCGCGCGCGGATAGAAGTCGCTGCGCAGCGTGGCGACAGCCCAGACCATCCGGGTTTCGACGACGCGTCCGAGTGCGGTGAAGAAGCGCCCGCGTTCCGCGTCGTCCACCCCCTCGTCGGAAAAGACCTCCTCGAGCTGGTCGATCGCGAGCGCGATGCGAGTCGTGCCCCTGGCACGGTCCCGAAGCTGCGCTACCAGGCTTTCCAGTCGCTCGTCGTCCGTTGCGCCGTCGACTGGTTGCAATGTTCCGGACGCGAGCAGTGAGTCAAGGAGGAGGCGCCCAAGGGAACCTGCGCGATCGCGCGGGCGCACCGCCGCCCAGTGCCAGCCGGCGATCCCTTCCACGACGCCAGGCTGCGTGAGCACGGGAAGCAGGCCGGCACGCACGACCGACGACTTGCCGCTTCCGCTTGCACCCAGCACCAGCAGGAAGGCACCTGCCGCACGGTCACGCTGCCGCAGCGCCGCCAGCATGCCGGCGATGGCCGCGGACCTGCCAAAGAACACCGGGGCGTGCTCGTACTCGAAGGCCTGCAAGCCGCGAAAAGGCGAACCCTGACGCCATGAAGCCGTATCGCCACGCCGCGCCCCCACCGCCTCCGGAAACTGTCGCTCTATCAGCTTGCGGAGGTGAACCTCGACCAGCTCTTCGAACTCCGGCGCGGTCCCGAACGGGTGAAAGGCGGCACGAAGCGTACCGTCGGCCTCGTCGTGAAACCACTTCCTGACGAACTCGTCGAGCGCCTGCTTCTGATGCAGGCGTTCGAGGGCCGCGGCCTCCCGGCTCGCGTCGAGGGTCGCAGGTGCCGTCTTGCGATAGACAAGAAGCGCCGGCCAGCCGCGTGCGCGATATCCCGCCAGTGCGTCCTCGAACTCGAACTCCGTGCCGGACGCATAGCGCGCGCCGTCCGGCTTGCGAAAGCTCGCCGGCAGGCGCGTGCCCAGCCGGGACCACAGGATGCAGATCGCCGCGTGGGCCTCTGACGGGTGCGGGAGCTGGTCCTGGAACGACGCGGCGGCACTGAGCGGCTCGTGTTCCCAGAAGACCGGCGCAATGTCGAGGCTGCCCGCCAACTCCGCGCGCAGGCGCTCGATCACCCTGCGCGCGATCAGCCGCTCTTCTGCGACATCGCCCGGCGAGGAGACAAAGATCCGGAAGGTGTCCAACGGGCGCACATTACTGAACGGCTCCGCGCGCGACAATTGCGCGCCGACGAAACCCCGCGCCCCGGTGGATCAGTGCCCCGCCGCGCGTACCCGGCGGCGGCGAAACACCAGGAGTGCTGCAACGCCCGCCAATGCCAGCGAGAGCGAGCCAGGTTCGGGCACGCCCGTCGGCGGCGGCGTGGTGCCTCCACTCAACTGACCCCCACGGAACCTGTAGAAGTAGTCGCCTTCCGCCGCGACCGGGTCGGTGCTGCTGAAGATCGCCTGGCCATCAACCAGGAACGAGCGCTGGACGCCCGGGAAACCAGTCGCACCTTCGACCCCGTAGCGCACATCGAGATCGAAGTCGCCATCGCCGAGGAAATAGATGAATGCCTGCACCGAGTACGACGGGCCTACCGGGCTCCCCGAGTCGTACGACGCCGCGAGGTTGTTCCACCACAGGCGCATCGTCGGGACTGCCGCGTTGATGTCGTAGGGTGCCGTGAACTCCGGTTGGCCTTCCGCGGGGATGCCGACGGAGAAGCCTTCTGTGGAGAAGACGGTGCCCGCATCCGTCGGATTGGTCGACTCGACGACACTCAACCCGCTGATGGGCAGCAGCGAAAACGAGGGATCGCCCGCGGCCCCGCAGCCGCTCGACTGCGAAAAGGAGAACGAGAAATTCGCGAACATGCAGACGAAGCCGTAGTCCGATCCGCCGACGCGCAATGGGTCGTTCTGGCTGAATGCGAAATTGACGTCGTTGGCGGTGCTGCCGTCGTTGTCCGGATCGTAGGAACCCGCGATGTCGAACGACAGCGAGCGATTTGCACCCGCGTCCACCGCGGCCTGGTTGTACAGCTCTATCGTGTTGAAGAGCCATCCCCCACCGCTGTTCTCGAAGGCGCTGGGATCGAAATCGACCTGGATTCGACGTGCCTGCGCTGTCGCGGGAAGCAACAGCGCGGTGGTCGCCGCGAAGAAACTGGCCGCTTTCCAGAAAGTCTGTCTCATGAGGACACCTCTTGGCCGCGCCTCGTTCCTGCCCCGTACCGGGAAGGCGAGTTCCTAGGACCAAGGTTCCAGCAATTTCGATGCCGTCTGCGGCCCAAGGCTTTGCAATCAATCAAATAGCGGCCCTTGAATGCGACCGGCGACGGCAATCCGGGTTCAAAGTGTAAGATCAATCGACGCGGGCCCGCGGAAATGGGCCGCACTTGGGGGGTGCCATGGACGTCGCCTGCAGGATTTCGCGCCGCAGTATCTGCGCATCCATCACGCTTGTCTGCTTCTTTGCTGCAGCGCACCCAGCCGACGGCATGTGCAGCCTCGACGCCCTGACCGCGCCCGATCTCGTGATCGAAGACGCAAGACCGGTGCGCTTCGAGAAGGACATCACGCGCAAGGCGATGGCGCACACGGCGAGGGAAACAACTCCATACAAGATCAAGGTGCGCCGCGCCGGCGCGGGCGTCAGCTCCTTCAACAACGAGCCTCGCTATGAACTCGCCGCCTACGAAGTGTCGCGCCTGCTATTCCCACCCGACGAGCAGGTGGTGCCCGCGATCGCACTGCGTTCGGCGCCGCTGGCGCAGTTCAAGGCGATCGATCCCGGCGCGGTCGAAGCCTGGCACGGCACGGATGCCACGTTCTACATGGTGCAATGCTGGCTGAACGGCGCGAAGCCGCACCCGCTCGCGATCGACGGCGCCCGCTTCGCCGCCGATCCGGCGTACGCGCGCGCCATCAGCCGCCTGAACGTCCTCACTTACCTCATCGAGCACAAGGATTCGAACCTCGGCAACGTGATGCTGACGGGTGAGGGCGCCGCGGTGCGCGCCTGGGCGATAGACAACGGCGTCGCATTCGATTCCGAGGAGAGCGACGTCGGCATTTTCTGGAAGGCCCTGCGCGTCGAAGCCGTCGACCGCGCACTGGCTGATCGCCTGCGCGCGCTGTCGCTCGATGAGTTGCGCAGCCGGCTTGCCGTGATCGCGCAGTTCGAGCTGGTCGGCGAGGCCTGGGAGCCGCGGGCACCCGCTGCGAACTTCGACGCGATGCGCGGCGTGAGGCGTCGCGGCGAGCTGTTGCAGCTCGGGCTGACCAACAAGGAGATCGGCGAGCTCGAGCGCCGGCGCGCGAAGCTCGTGCGCCGCATCGACAAGGGCGATATCAGGTTGTTGCCCGACGCATCGTGAACACGGCGGTCGCCGTCGCGCCATCCATGTCGCAGGCGATGATCTCGATGCGCTCCTCGATGGCGCAATCGGCCGGTGCCGTGCCGCTGAGCCGCGCGATCGCCACATCGAATTCGAGCCAGTCAGGCAAGGGCGCGCCGCTCGCAAGGCGCGCTTCGTAGATCAGTACGTCCCCGGGGTCGGGGTCGAAGAAGGTCTCCGCCGCCAGGCGGTGATCGATGGGCCGGCCCGGGAACACCACGAGATCCTCGGGCTGGCGCTGGCGCGATGGCGCGGTGTTGTGGGTCTCGGCGCGCGACAGCGCGGTGTAGCGGCGGCCGATGAGCAGCGCGAGCGCGATCCAGAGCACGCACAAGGACGCATTCAACAGCGCGAAGCCACGCGTGCCGAGGTCGAGCCAGTGCAGTCCCGCGTACACGACGCCCGCCTGCAGGATGTCGCCGAAGCGCCAGAAGAAAGTGTCGACAGTTGTCTTGCCGTCGAACTTCTCCGCAAGGCTCGTCGGCAGGTAGAGCGCCTGCTGCGTGGTGTTCATCAGCGAGTAGTTGGTCGAGCTTTCAAGGATCTTCGCGGCGTAGATCATGCTGAAGGCCGGCACGAAGGCGATCGCGCCGTAGACGAAGAGCGCGATGAATGGCAGCACGAGAAGTGCGCCGCGCACCCCGATCAGCCGGTAGATGCGTGACACGAGGAAGGCCTGAACCAGCACGCCGGCGAGCGTCACCCAGAGCTGGAAGCGCGCGTAGAGCGAGCCGATGATGGCCTCGCGCCCGGTGAGCGCCGCGCTGGCGCCGGCGAGTGCATCGGCACGCGCCTTGATGAGCGCCGCGAGCAGGTAGTCGCCGGTCGAGCCGATGCAATTGAGCAGCACGACGAACAGGGCGACCAGCAGCAGGTAGCGGCTGCCGAACACGACCTGGAAGCCGCCGAGCACCGAGCCCACGCGCTGCGATGCCGGATCGGGTCCGCCCGGCGGGCGTGACGCAGGCGGAACCGCATCGACTTCGGGCGAGATCAGCGCGATGCTTGCCGTGAGGAGGACGGCGCCCAGGAGCAGCAGCGGCAGCGGGCCGAGTCGCGCGATCAGCAAATCGGTGACCTGTGCGCCCGCGAGCGCGCCGAGGGTCGATCCGAGCATGATCGCGGGAAAGAGCCGTTGGCCGCTCTTCGTGTTGAAGTGGCTTGCAGCAAGTGCCCAGAACTGCGCCACCACCATCAAACCATACACGCTGACCCAGATGAAGAACGCGATGCCGAACCAGTGGCTCGAGCGGAACGGGTAGGCGAGCGCGAAGGCCAGGATGTTCACCGCGAAGAAGGCGCTGATGGCGCGCACCAGGCGCCGGCCGTCGATGCGACGCCGGACCGCGCTGTAGAGCGGCACGAGCAGCATCAGCAGCAGGCCGTTGGCCGCCACCGCGTAGCTGCGCACTTCCGCGGCGGCGCCCGCGAGCAGGAAGGACTCGCGCAGGGCCTTCAAGACGTAATAGGAAGCCATGACCAGGAAGGCGTGCGAGGCGAAGAGCGCAATGCAGCGCCCCTCGCCCGCGCGCACGCGGGTGAGGACCTGCACGGCCCGCTCGAAGGGCGAGTATCCCGCCACTGCCGCCATCAGGACCCCCGGAGGCCACGGGAGAAGAGCTTAGGGCCACGGGGCGCAAGCGTCAGCAGTTTTCTGCGCTCGCCGCCTACTTCCGCCAGAACGCGGGCGTGAACAGCACCAGCACGCTGAAGATCTCGAGCCGGCCTAGCAGCATTGCAAGGGTGAATACCCAGGTCTGGAAGTCGGTGAATTTCTGGTACTGGGTCGATGGCCCGGCGAGCTCGAGCCCTGGCCCGAGGTTGTTGATCGACGCGACGACGCCGCTGAAGGCCGACACGAGGTCGAGGCCCGAGAGCAGCAGCGTGAAGGTCAGCGTCACGATCGTCGTGAAGTACAGGAAGATGAAGGCCAGCACGGCGTAGACGATGCGCTCGGGGATCACATGGCCGCCGATGCGGATCGGCACCAGCGCCCGTGGGTGCAGCAGCACCTTCATTTCGCGTATCGCGTGCCGCTCGAGCAGCAGCGTGCGGAACATCTTGATGCCGCCGCCGGTCGAGCCGGTGCTGCAGACGATGCAGGAGAGGAACAGCATCCACACCGGCGCGAAGATCGGCCACCTCTCGTAGTCTTCCGTCACGAATCCCGTGGTCGAGGCGACCGAGACGACGCTGAAGGCGACATGGCGCAGCGTCGTTGCGAAGCCCTGGTAGTGGCCGCTCACCCACACCAGCATCGTGATGCCGAAGATGCTCGCGCCGAGCACGATCAGGATCGCCTTCGCCTCGGTGTCGCGCGCGTAAGGCGCGAGGGAGAGCTTCTGCACCGCCATGAAGTGGCGCGAGAAGTTCACGCAGGCGACCAGCATGATCACGATCAGCACGAACTCGACCGCCGCCGAATGGTAGTAGCCGACTCCCGTGTCATGGGTCGAGAAACCGCCGAGGCCAATGGCCGAGAAGGAATGGCAGATCGCGTCGAACCAGGTCATGCCGGCGGCGTGCAGCGCGAGCACGCCGGCCGCGGTGATGCCCGTGTACACGAGCCACAAGGCCTTGGCGGTCTGGGTGATGCGCGGCGTCAGCTTCTCGTCCTTCACGGGCCCCGGGCTTTCGGCCTTGTACACCTGCATGCCGCCGACACCGAGCAGCGGCAGGACGGCCACTGCGAGCACGATGATGCCGAGGCCACCGTACCAGTGCAGCGCATGCCGCCAGAGATTGACCGAGGGCGGCAGCGAATCGAGGCCGCTCAGTACGGTCGAGCCGGTGGTCGTCAGGCCCGACATCGCCTCGAAGTAGGCATCCGTGAAGGAGAGGCCGGGGATCGCCATCAACAACGGGATGCTCGCCGCCGCCGACATCATCACCCAGACGAGCGTGACGAGCAGGAAGCCGTCGCGCGCCTTGAGTTCGCGGCGGTAGCGGCGAAAGGCGAGCGCGAGCGCGAGGCCGAGCAGCACGTTGAGGCCGGCCGCGGCGGCGAAATCGGCGAACATGCCATCGCCGGCCAGCAGCGAGCAGACCATCGGCATCACGAAGGTGATCGCGAAGAACGCAAGCATCAACCCGAGGACGTGCAGGACCGCGAACACGGTTCGCTACCGGGGCGCCGCCGTCATGAAGAGCTTCTCCACCTGCTCCACGTGCCGCCGGTCGGCGAGGAAGATGATGACGTGATCGTCCTCCTGCACGACCGTGTCGTCGTGCGCCATCAGCACCTTCTGGTCGCGGACGATCGCGCCGATGCGCGCCCCGTCGGGCAGGGAGATCCCGCCGACCGCGACGCCGACGACGCGGGAGCGGCCGCGCTCGCCGTGGGCGATCGCCTCCATGGCCTCGGCCGCACCGTGCTTCAGCGAGTGCACCCGCACGATGTCGCCGCGCCGCACGTGCGCCAGCAGCGAGCCGATCGTGACGGATTGCGGCGAAATGGCGACATCGATGCTGCCGCTTTCCATCAGCTCGGCGTAGGAGGGCTTGTTGATGAGCGCCATGACCTTCGCCGCGCCGAGCCGCTTGGCGAGCATCGCCGAGAGGATGTTGGCTTCCTCGGAATTCGTCAGTGCGGCGAACACGTCGGCGCTGTCGATGTTCTCCTCGATCAGCAGTTCCTCGTCGGCGGCATCGCCGTGCAGCACGATGGCCTGCTCGAGCACCTCGGAGACATGGCGGGCGCGCTTCGGGTCGCGCTCGATGACCTTCACGTGGTGGGTCTTCTCGAGCATGCGGGCGAGCCGGAAGCCGATGCTGCCGCCACCGGCAATCACGACCCGCCTGGCCGGATTGTCCTCCTTGCGCAATTCGCTCATGACCCGCCGCACCTGGTCGCGTTCGGCGAGGAAGAACACTTCGTCGTCGGCGGCGATGGACAGGTCGCCCGCCGGCTCGAGGCAGCGCCCGTCGCGATATACCGCGACGATGCGCAGGTCGACATCCGGCAGGTGTTCGCGCAGGGCGCTGATCGGCTGGCCGACGAGCGGCGCGCCCGCATTGGCGCGCACGCCGACGAGGCGGACGCGGCCCGCGGCGAAGGTCAGCACCTGCAACGCGCCCGGATAGCGGATCAGCCGGTCGACGTACTCGGTCACGAGCTGCTCGGGGCTGATCCACACGTCGACCGAGATGGCTTCATCGGTGAAGAGCTTCGGGTTGCCGGTGTACTCGGCCGAGCGGATGCGGGCGATCTTGGTGGGCGTGCGGTAGAGCGTGTAGGCCACCTCGCAGGCGAGCATGTTCACTTCGTCGCTGTTGGTGAGTGCGATCAGCACTTCGGCGTCGGCGACGCCGGCCGAGTCGAGCACGGTCGGGAACGAGGCGTTGCCTGCGACGGTGCGGATGTCGAGGCGGCCCTGCAGGTCGCGCAGCACGTCCTGGTTCGTGTCGACGACGGTGACGTCGTTCGCCTCTTCGCGCGAAAGGTGGTACGCGGCCGTACGGCCGACCTGTCCTGCGCCGAGGATCACGATTTTCATGTTGCGGTCACATTGCCTCGAGGTTGGCGTACGCGAGCATGAGCCATTTCGTCCCCTGGCGCTCGAAGTTCACCTGCACCCTCGCCTGCGGGCCCTGTCCCTCGATGCTGAGTACCGTGCCTTCGCCGAACTTCCCGTGGCGCACGCGCGCGCCGAGCTTCATGCCGGGCGCCACCGCCTCGCTCGCCGTCGCGCGGCGAGCCGCCTGCGAATGCGAGTACGCGGGCGCCTGCGAGTAGGCCGGCGCGGCAAGGGCGTCGCGCGCATGCGAATGGCCCGCCGGCCGGGCATAAGGGCGGCCGAGCATGATGCGGGGCCGTACCTCTTCGATGAGGTCCTCGGGAATCTCGCTGATGAAGCGCGAGGGCTGGCCGTAGCTGTCGGTGCCGTGCAGGCGGCGCTGCTCGGCGAAGGTGATGTAGAGCTGGCGCATGGCGCGCGTCATGCCCACATAGCAGAGCCGCCGTTCTTCCTCGAGCCCGTCGAGATCGTTGAGCGAGCGCTGGTGCGGGAAGAGGCCGTCCTCCATGCCGCAAAGGAACACGACCGGGAACTCGAGCCCCTTGGCGGTGTGCAGGGTCATCATCTGCACGCAATCCTCCCAGGCTTCCGCCTGGCCCTCGCCCGACTCGAGCGCGGCATGCGCGAGGAAGGCGTCGAGCGGCGGCAACTCGCCCTCGGGCTCGAAGCCGCGCGCGGCGCTGACGAGCTCCTCGAGGTTCTCGACGCGCGCCTCGCCGCGCTCCGCCTTCTCCTTGCGGTGGTGCTCGATGAGCCCGCTGGCATTGAGCACGAGGTCCACCTGCTCATGCAGCGGCAGGGGCGCGGCGTCCGCCGCCATCCGTGCGATCAATTGCAGGAAGGCCGCGAGTGCCGCGCTGGCGCGCGTCGCGAGCGCGCCACCCTTGGCGGCAGCAAGCGCCGCCTGCCACAGCGATCCGCCCGCCGCGCGCGCGGACTGGCGCAGTTCGTCGACCGTCCTTGCGCCGATCCCGCGCGTCGGCAGGTTCACGACCCGCTCGAACGAGGCGTCGTCGTCGCGATTGGAGAGCAGGCGCAGGTAGGCGAGCGCGTCCTTGATCTCCGCCCGCTCGAAGAACCGCAGGCCGCCGTAGACCTTGTAGGGAATGCGCGCGGAGAGGAATGCTTCCTCGAACACGCGCGACTGCGCGTTCGAGCGGTAGAGGATCGCGACTTCGCGCCGTGCCCCGCCCTGCTGCACCCACTCGCGGATGCGGTGCGTGACGAACTCCGCCTCGTCGCGCTCGTTGAACGCCGAGTAGAGCCTTATCGGCTCGCCGTGGCCGCCGCTCGTCCAGAGGTTCTTGCCGAGCCGGCCGCTGTTGTGCTCGATCAGCGCGTTGGCGCCCTTCAGGATGTTGCCGGTCGAGCGGTAGTTCTGCTCGAGCTTGAAGAGCTGCGCCTGCGGCCAGTCGCGGCGGAACTGCTGCAGGTTCTCGACCCGCGCGCCCCTCCACCGGTATATCGATTGATCGTCGTCCCCTACGATGAACGGCGCGCCCTCACTGCCCGCGATCAGCTTCATCCACGCGTACTGGATCGCGTTCGTGTCCTGGAACTCGTCGACCAGCACGTGGCGGAAGCGCGCACGGTAGTGGCGCAGCACTTCGGGCTGGTCGCGCAGCAGCTCGAACGCGCGCAGCAGCAGCTCGGCGAAGTCGACCACGCCGGCGCGCGCGCAGGCGTCCTCGTAATCCTGGTAGAGCTTGATGAGCTGGCGGCGCGTCGGGTCGTTGCCGTCCTTCAGCGCCTTCGGGCGCAGGCCCTCGTCCTTCTGGTGGTTGATGAACCAGGTGACCTCGCGCGGCACCCAGCGCGACTCGTCGAGTCCCTGGCCCTTGAGGAGCTTCTTCACCATGCGCAGCTGGTCCTCGGCATCGAGGATCTGGAAGCCCTGTGGCAGGCCTGCTTCACGCCAATGCAGGCGCAGCAGGCGGTGCGCGATGCCGTGGAAGGTGCCGATCCAGAGCGCGCTGCCCGGGATGCCGAGCAGCCCCTCGATGCGCGCGCGCATCTCGGCCGCGGCCTTGTTGGTGAAGGTGACCGCGAGGATGCTGTGCGGCGAGGCGCCCTCGGCCTGGATCAGCCAGGCCACCCGGTGGGTGAGCACGCGCGTCTTGCCACTGCCCGCACCGGCAAGCACCAGCATCGGGCCGATGGGGCCGGTGACCGCCGCGCGCTGCGCGTCGTTCAGCGGAGAGAGGATCGGGGAGAGGTCCATGGAGCCGCCTATTATGCCGGCGGCACGAACCTTTCATCCACGTAATCGAGCAGCGCCTTCGCGAGGGTGAGGACGAGCGGACCCACGATGAGCCCGATCGCGCCGAAGGCGGTCGCGCCGCCCAGCACGCCGATGAACACGGTCAGCGTGGACACTTGCGCATGGCGCGAGACGAGCAGCGGGCGCACGAAATTGTCGCCGAAGGACACGCCGATGCCCCAGATCAGCATGAAGAGGGCCATGCCCCAGCGGCCGACGGCGGCGAGATAGAGCGCCGCGGGGGCCCAAACGAGCGCCGCGCCGCCCATGGGCAGCAGCGACACGAGCGCGGCGAGCACGCCGAACACCGCGAAGGTCGGCAGGCCCGCGATGGCAAAGCCGATGCCGACGGCGATGCCCTGCAGCAGCGCCGTCGCACCGCTGCCGAGCACCACCGCGCGGGTGACCTGCGCGAGGTGATTGACCAGTTCGGTGCGCCGCGCGGGCTCCATCGGGACCAGGCGGATCGCGCGGGCGGCCCAGGCCGCTCCATCCCGCAGGAAGAAATACAGCAGCACGATCGCGATGCCGAATCCCGCCGCAGTGCCGAGCGCGCCCACCACCACGTTGCCGCCGAGCGCCGCGCCCCACTTGAGGAAGGCCTGCCCGCCCGAGAGCAGCCAGTCGCGCAGCTGCGCTTCGCCGAAGCCGGCATTCGCCTCGAGCCAGGCGAGCGGCTGGGCGATGAGCGGATAGCGGCGCAGTTCGTCGAAGCCGCTGGCACCGACCCTCTGGAACAGGGCCTGCGCACGTGCAGCGAGTTCCGCCGCCTGCGACGCGAACGCGCCGCCGGCGATCGAGAGCGGCACGAGGATCCCGACCGGCGCGAGCACGGTGAGGATTCCGGCCGACAGCCCCGCCCGTCCTTCCAGGCGCCGCGTGAGGCGCGCATGCACCGGGCCCAGCATGAAAGCGAGGAAGGTCGCCCAGACGATCGGGCCAATGAACGGCGCGAGGATCCGGAACAGCAGGTAGCCGACCGCCAGGGCGGCGACGAGCGCAAAGCCACGACGGTAAAACACGGATTCCATGCAGCGATTATGCTATCGGCGGGGAGGCGAAAGCGATGAAGCTCTACGACTATCTCGATTCCGGCAACGGCTACAAGGTTCGGCTGGCGCTCGCCCAGCTCGGGATGGGCTACGACTGGGAGGAGTGCGACATCCTGCGTGGCGCGACCCGCACCCCCGAGTTCCTGGCCCGCAACCCGAACGGGCGCATCCCGACCCTCGAGCTCGACGACGGCACTTTCCTCGCCGAATCGAACGCGATCATCTGGTATCTCGCGGAAGGCTCGCCACTCCTCCCGCCTGATCGCCTCGGGCGCGCGCAGGCGCTGCAATGGATGTTCTTCGAGCAGTACAGCCACGAGCCCTACGTGGCGACGCCCCGCTTCATCGTGAAGCACCTGCCGGCCGATTCGCCGCGCCGCGCCGAACTGCCCGACCGGCTCGAACGCGGGCGCGCGGCACTCGCGGTGATGGAGCGCCACCTCGGCGCCCACCGGTTCTTCGCGGCCGATCGCTATTCGGTTGCCGACATCGCGCTGTATGCCTACACCCATGTGGCCGACGAGGGTGGGCACGACCTGTCACCCTATCCTCAGCTGCGCGCGTGGCTCGAACGGGTGGCGAACCAACCCGGCTACCGGCCGCTCATGGCGCGTCCGGCGCGCCGGGTCGCGTCACCAGCGATTGCGTAGCGCGCGCAGCGCGAGGAAAACTTCGCGCGGGGTCGGCGCTTCGGGCAGTTCAGGCGACACTTCGCGCAGGCGCGCGATGATGAGCGGATTGTGCAGGCGGAAGAAGGCATTGATGTGCTTTTCGTCGCCGAGCGTCGTGACCGGCGCGGCGGCCGGGTCCTGGCGCAGCGCCGCCTCGTGCATCGCGGCGGCATGGGCATTGTCCGGCTCCCGATCGAGCGTGAACGCGAGGTTGCGCTCGAGGTACTCGTGCCCGGGATAGACCCGGGTCGCGTCGGGCAGGCGCGCCAGCTGTTGCGTGAAGCTCTCATACAGTAGCCCGGGATGACCGCCGTGGTGGCAGTTGCCGGCACCTGCATTGAACAGCGTGTCGCCGCAGAAGAGCGCGGGCGAATCGCCGCGCGCATACAGGCAGACATGCGCAAGCGTGTGGCCCGGCGTGTCGAGGCATTCGAGCTCGACGCTGCGCCCGACCCTGACGATGTCGCCCCGGGTGAGGCCCACGTCGACCTGGCCGATGCGGGCGGCGGCGCCCGCGTGGGCCAGCACGCGCGCGCCGGTGGCCGCCCGCAGCGGTTCGTTGCCGCCCGTGTGGTCGCGATGCTCGTGCGTATTCAGGATCTGGGTGATCTCGAGCCCCAGCGCCTTCGCGGCGGCGACGCACTTGCGCCAGTCGAGCGGGTCGATCGCCAGCGCCTCGCCCGTTTCGCCGCACGCGACGAGATAGTGGAAGTTGCGATAGTCGTTGCCGGTCCAGATCCGCTCGATCAGCACGCTGCGCGCCCCTATTTCCCGGCGCCCCGCGCCCGTTCACGCCCTTCGACAGCGGTATCCAGCGGCGCCGTGACCAGCACGCGTGTCCCTCGGCCGGGCACCGAGTCGATCTCGAGCGCGCCGCCGATGATCGTCAGGCGCTCACGGATGCTGTAGAGCCCGAAGCCGCCCTGCTGCGTCGGCAGGAAGGTGAGGTCGGAGACATTGAAGCCGACGCCGGCGTCGGCCACCGTGAGGTGGAGCCGGTCGGCGACGACCTGCATGCGGATCGTCACCGAGCTGGAACGCGCATGGCGAGCGACGTTCTGCAGCAACTGGCGCGCGGCCTGGTACACGAGCACGGTCGTCGATTCGGTCAGCGGCTTGGGCCGCCCGTCATCCTCGAACTTCACCTCGATCCGCTGGCGCCTGGCGAACTCTTCCGTGAGCCAGGTGAGGGCCGCCACGATCCCCTGGTCGTAGAGTCCCGGCGGCAGCAGGCTGGTCATCAGCGTGCGCACCTGCGCGGTCGATTCGGCGATGGTCAGTTCGAGGGCGGCGAGGTCGGGCAGCGGCCGGCCCTGATCGGCCGCCGCACGGATCGCCGCGATGTGCATCTTGAGGCCGACGAGGCTCTGGGCGAGGCCATCGTGCAGGTCGGCCGCGATCCTGCGTCGTGCGCGTTCCTCGGTGACCGTGAGTTCGGTGGCCAGTGCCCGCAATTCCCGCTGTTGCTGCTCGAGCTGGCGCTGCACGGTGCGAAAGTGCGTGATGTCGCGCGCGACGCCCCAGATCCGCGTCAGCAGGCCGCCGTGCACCTCGGTCGACAGCGAGACGAGCAGCGTGCGATCGAGGCCGTAAGGCCCCGGCAGGACGCACTCGACATTCTGCGCCCGCCCCCCCGCGGCGATGGCATCGGGCACCGCGGCGAGGCAATGCTCGAGCCACGCCGGGTGCTGCTCCACGAGCGCGCCCGGCGAGCCGTCGCCGGTCGCCGCGCGGAAGGCGTCGTTCGACTCCGCGACACGGGCATGCTGGTCGAGCCAGCGGCGCTGCTCGATCGGCGCCAGCGAGACGGGCATCGGTCGCGCCAGCTCGAAGCGGAATATCGCCTCCGAGCTGTGTTCGACGAAGGAACGATAGCGGGCATCGCTCTCGCGCACCTGGTCGATCGCCCGGCGCTTCTCGGCGATCGATGCCTGGGCAATGAGCAACGGCGCGACGACCAGCACGAGGTAGGCTTGCAGGTTCAGGATCGGGCCGAACGGCGCATTGGCGAGGCGGCTGAACGGACCCACGCCGGCGAGCGTGCAGCTGATGGACACCGCGGTAACGAGCAGGAGCGCGAAGGTGACGCGCCGCGGGCCGCCGCTCCAGACGATCCAGAGCAGGGCCGCGTAGACCAGGAACGGCGAATCGAGCACGGTCAGGCCGGAGCGACCGCCGTCCGCGAACACGTGCCACAGCACGATCGCCAGCACCGCGAATTGCAGCGACATGGACCTGCGCATGGGCGGCTGCGCGATGCCGGCCAGCCGCAAGCCGCCTTCGGCCCAGGACAGGATCAGCGGTACGAGGACGACCGCACCCAGGAAGCCAGCCATCCACCACGACTGCTGGTTGGCCCAGTACGCGACGGGTATGCGGGTACCCGAAAGCACCAGGGCGCCGGCAAGGCTGCCCAGGAAAGTCGCGAAAAGGAGCAACAGCAACAGCCGGGCGGTCGCGGCAGCGCTTGCGAAGTCGATGCGCGGCCCGACGTAGTGCCTGACGAGGGCGGCCGCCAGCGCGCCCTGGCCCACGTTCACGAGCCCGATCAGGGCCGTCATGCGCGTCGCGCCTGCCCGGAACAGGTTTGCATCGACCAGCAGTGAGACCGCGAGCAACCAGGGCCATGCCCGGCGGGGCGTGAGCAACAGGGCGGCGATCAATGTGCCGCTTGCGGGCCAGAAGGCCGCTGCCGCGCCCGACGGCAGCACGAGCAGCTCGTTGCTGATGGTGATCGCGGCGATATGAACCGGCAGGAACACCGCCGCCACGATGGCTGGATGCCATCGGGATCCGAGAATCGTCCTTGATTCCCCGGGCATGACCTGTTCGTGACCTTCCACCCTTGCACCACCTTGCGTGGGTGCGGGTCATTCGTCAACTGGCAGCGGCGATGCCGCGCAGCCCGAAGGCCGCAATCGAGATGCCGCTCACGATATTGAGCGCGAGGATCCAGCGCGCATCGGCCAGCAGCCGCCTCAGCAGGCTGCCGCCCAGCGCAAGGCCCGCCGCGACGAGGAAGCTTCCGGCGCCGACGGCGACCGCTACCGCCAGCGCCCCGGCGAGCCGGCCGTCCAGCGGCAGTTGTCCCACGAATGAGGCGAATGCGACCAGCGTCAGCGGATTCACGAGCGTGAGCGCGAGGGTGCTGCGGTAGCCGCAAGTGAGCACAACCCGCTGCTCGAGCGGGCGGCGCGCGTTCGCGACCGCCTGTGCCACCAGCCATAGCCCGAGCGCCAGGAGCACGAGCGCGCTCGCGAGGGCGAGGGCCTCGCGCCAGGCCTCCAGGCGCGGCAGGATCGCCGCGCCCGCCAGCGCCGCCATGAGCGCGTACAGCATGTCGGCCGTCGCCGCCCCGGCCGCGCAGGCGAGGCCGGCACCGAGGCCGCGCTCGAGCGCCGCGCGGATGATCAGCAAGGCGATCGGGCCGATCGCGAGTGCCATTGCCACGCCGAATAGAAAGCCCGCGATCCCTGCCGGCATGATGGCTGCGCTCAGGCGCCTGCGGCGATGGCCTGCGTCGTGGGTATGTAGTGATCGACCAGCAGCGCGGCAAAGATCCAGAGCAGCCAGGTCACCGAAAAGCGAAACAGCCGCATCGGCAGTTCCTGCCGATCGGTGAACTTCAAGGCGAGGGCGTAGTACAGGAAGATGCCGTTCAGCACGAGCGTCGTGCCGAGATAGATGAGCCCGCTCATGCCCGTGATGAAGGGCATCAGGGTCACGAGCACGAGCAGCACGGTGTAGAGCAGCACCTGCAGGCGGGTGTAGGCCACGCCGTGGGTGACCGGCAGCATCGGGATGCCCGCGCGCGCGTATTCGTCCTTGCGGGCGATCGCCAGCGCCCAGAAATGCGGCGGCGTCCACACGAAAACGATCAGGAAGAGCAGCAGCGCGTTGGGGTCGATCGAGTTGGTGACCGCCGCCCAGCCGAGCACGGGTGGCGCTGCGCCGGCCGCGCCGCCGATGACGATGTTCTGCGAGGTCGCGCGCTTGAGCCAGGCCGTGTAGATCACCGCATAGCCGATCAGCGAAAAGAAGGTGAGCACCGCCGTCAGCGGGTTCACCAGCAGCCAGAGGACCAGCATCGAGGCGACGCCGAGCGTGCAGGCAAAGGCGAGCGCGCGCGCCGTCGTGATGCGGCCCTTCGGCAGCGGCCGGTTGCGGGTGCGGGCCATCTGCTCGTCGATGCGCTGGTCGAGCACATGGTTCACCGCCGCGGCGCAGGCCGCGGCGAGGGCGATGCCGAGGTTGCCCCAGAGGAGCGCTCCGAGCGGCGGCCAGCCGGGGCTCGCGAGCAGCGTGCCCACGATCGCGGTGAACACGATGAGATAGACGACTTTCGGCTTCGTCAGCTCGAGGTAGTCACGCCAGATCATGCGCGTACCCGCCTGTTGAGGAGGACCGCCGCGAGCAGCAGCAGTGCTGCGCCCGCGTTGTGGGCTGTCGCGAGCGGCAGTGGGAAGGCGCGTTCAACCATGAAGAGGCCGATCGAGAGCTGCAGCGCGAGCGCCGCAACCACGAACACCGCGGCGCGCACCGCGCCCGGTGTGCGCACGCGCCAGAGTGCCGTGCCCGCGGCGATCAACAGCGCAAGCGTCGCGGCGAGGGCACCGAGCCGGTGCACGAAATGGATCGCAACGCGCGCCGGATGATCGAGCACGCCACCTTCGTAGTTGATGCCAAGCCCGTGCCACAAGACGAAAGCGTCGCGGAAATCCATCTGCGGCCACCACGCGCCCTGGCAGGTGGGCAGGTCGGGGCAGGCCATCGCCGCGTAGTTGCTGCTCGTCCAGCCGCCGAGGGCGATCTGCAGCGCGAGGGCGACGATTCCGATGAGCGCCCAGCGGCGCACGAGCCGTGGGGCGTCGCTCGTGGTGGTGCGCGGGCGCAGGGTGAGCCACAGCCACGCGAGCATCGCGAGTGTCGTGAGGCCGAACACCAGGTGCGCGGTGACGATCAGCGGCTTCAGCAACCAGGTCACCGTGAGCATGCCGAGGATGCCCTGGAAGACGACCACCACGAGCAGCGCGATGGCGAGGCGCAGCGGCACGACCTTGCGCGCCCGCGTCGCGATCGCGATCGCCGCGATCACGACGATCAGGAAGCCGAGCGTGCTCGCCGCGTAGCGGTGGATCATTTCGCGCCAGGCCTTGCCGGCGTCGAGCTCGACGCCCTTGGCGAGCGCGCCGGTGGGCGTCACGTGGCCGTAGCAACCCGGCCAGTCGGGGCAGCCGAGGCCGGCATCGGAGAGGCGCACGTAGGCGCCGAGCACCACGACGCCGAAGCACAGGCAGAGCGCGGCGAAGGCGAGGCGGCGGGCGAGCTTGGCGGTGGCGGGACTTGCGGACATGGTCGGTCAGCCGATGTGTGAGAGCTTGAGGAGCTTCTTGAGGTCGGCGAGCAGGCCCTTCGGGTTGTCGCGCGAATCGAAGGTCATGATCAGGTTGCCGAGCGGGTCGATCAGGTAAATCGTGCGATCGGGCGTGCCCGGTGGCAGGGCGGCCAGCAATCCGCGGCCTGCGGGGCTTGCGGCGTCGATGTGGACCAGCGACGGGTGCTGCTGTTCGAAATACCGCGGCTCGCAGCAACCAGCGGGCGCGACGAACACGCGCTGCACGCGATCGAGTTCCTTCGCGAGCGACAGCCAGGTCTGGCGCGTGACATGCAGGGCCTCGCGGCAGGCTTCGGCGCACTGGCCGGCACCGACCTGCACCAGCGTCCACTTTTCCGCCGGCCACGAGGCCGTGATCTTCACCGGGTGCGCAAGCAGGACGCCGTGGTTCGTGCTCTGCGCAGGCCGCCATCCGCCGCCGTAGTAGAGTGCGAACGCGAGGAACAGCGGCACGAAGAACAGCGCGGCGAGGCCGAGCAGCGTGCGCAGGCCCCGCGCGTTGGCAGTCGTCATCGTTTCACCTTGTGCAGGTTGAGCATCCCGTACAGCACCGCGACCGTCGCCGCGAACATCCACCACTGGACCGCGTAGGAAAAGTGCCGCTCTGGCGGTACGCCGGGCGCCTTCCAATGGCGGGTGTAGCCGCCCGCCACCGACGGATCGAGCAGCAGCTGCCGACCCTCGACCGGGCGGCCGAGCGCGACGGCGATCTCGCGGACATGCGGGAAGGTCGTCACCTTGGGCCAGGCTGCACCCGGCGGCGGCGGCGCGCGCCCCGACTCGATTCCTTCGACGGGTAGCGTATCGACGCGGCCCGTCACGGTCACGGTGGCGCCCGGGTCCGCGAGCGAGGTATCCGGCAAGCGGTCGCGATAGCCCGTGAAGGCGACCCAGCCGCGATTGACGAGCACGGTGCGCCCGTCGGCGAGCCGCAGGGGCGTCAGCACTTCGTAACCCGCCGCACCCTCGAGGGTACGGTTGTCCAGCAGGAACTGGTGCGCGGCGTCGTAGCGGCCGGTGAGCGCGATCCTCGCAAAGCGCGGCAGCGACTCGAGCGTACGCACGCCGAGCGGCAGGGCCGGCCCGGCTGAGGCCGAGAATCCCTGCCAGACGGTCTCCTTGGCCACGCCGCGCTGCCACTGCCAGCGGCCGAGCCCGATGAAGGCCAGGAGCGCGAGCGCGCTGAGCGCAGTCATCCAGGCCGATGGTGTGAACACCCGCCGGGAACCGATGGGGATCGAGGGACGCAAATTGACGAACCGGGGAACGGGGGCCGGGCATTGTGCGGGCTCGCCGCCGCGAAGTACAGCAAGCGGCCTGCGCGCCGCAAGCCTATAATTCCCGCCCCGTGGAACTCATCCAGATATTCGTCGTGGTCGTGCTGGTCGGCATCGTCGTGAGCCTCGGGAGCGCGCTCTTTCACCTCTCGGCACCGGGCCGCGACCCGCAGAAGATGGTGCGCGCGCTCACCTGGCGCATCTCGCTGTCGGTTGCCCTCTTCCTGCTGCTGATGCTCGGTTGGTACTTCGGCCTGATCAACCCGCACGGTCTCTGAGAATCGGTGCCGGGTCCTCAGATCCAGTAGACGAAGATAAAGAGGCCGAGCCAGACCACGTCGACGAAGTGCCAGTACCACGCCACGCCTTCGAAGGCGAAGTGGCTCTTCGGCGTGAAGTGGCCCTTCATCACCCGCAGCCAGATGACCACGAGCATGATCGCACCGATCGTCACGTGCGCCCCGTGGAACCCGGTCAGCATGAAGAACGTGGAGCCGTAGATGCCGGTCGAGAGCTTGAGGCCGAGCTCCTTGTAGGCATGCATATATTCCTCGGCCTGCAGCCCGACGAACAGGAAGCCGAGCAGGAAGGTCGCCGCGAGGAACACCTTCAGCACCGTGCGGTTGCCCGCCTGCAGCGCGTGGTGGGCGATCGTGATCGTGATGCCCGAGGTGAGCAGGATCGCGGTGTTGATCGCCGGCAGGCCGAACGCCGGGATGATCTGGAACGAGCCGTCCTCGTGGCCGCCGATGCGCGCCGGGCCGTTGGTCGGCCACGACGGGTCGTAGTTTTGCCACAGCAGCAGCTTGTTGAACACCTTGACGCCTTCGCCGCCGATCCAGGGCACCGCGAGCGATCGGGCGTAGAACAGCGCGCCGAAGAAGGCCGCGAAGAACATCACCTCGGAGAAGATGAACCACATCATTCCCATGCGGAACGAGCGGTCGACCTGGTGGTTGTACGCGCCGCTGCGGCTCTCGCCGATCACGTCGTGGAACCAGCCGAAGAACATGAACGAGAGCAGCAGCGCACCCGGCAGGAAGATCCAGCCACCGAACCACTCGTTCAGGTAGGCGATCGCCCCGAACATCACGAGGAACAGCGACACCGAGCCGACGATCGGCCAGTGGCTGCCATGCGGGACGTAATACTTGTCGGCGGCGGGTGCGTGTGCGGTTGCCATGTTATCTCTGTCCTACGCGAATCGATTGGTCGTAAAACGTGTACGCCAGGGTGATGCGATCGAGGTGCCGCGGCAGGGCCCGATCGACGATGAAGCGCACGGGCAGCACCCGCTCCTCATCCTTAGCGAACTTCTGCGGCGTGAAGCAGAAGCACTCGGTCTTGTGGAAATAGCCCGCGACGTTGCCGGGCGCGACGCTCGGCACGGCCTGCGCCACCGTGTCGTGGCCGGTGAGGTTCTTCGCGACGAACTCCGTCTCGTAGAGCTTGCCGGGATGCACCTGCATGGAGGCGATCACCGGGCGGAACTCCCAGCTGCCGACATTCGGCAGGTCGGCGACGAACTCGACGGTCACGGTGCGGCTCTCGTCGGCCGCCTGCGGCGCGACTTCCGCGGCGCGCGCCAGCGCCTTCTGGTCGCCGAATCCGGTCACCGCGCACAGCACGTCGTACAGCGGCACGAGCGCGAAGCCGAACGCGAAGCTGCCGAGCGCCATCAGCGCGAGGCGCCCCGTGAGGCGCTTGTTGTCGCGTTCGAGTTGCCCGCGCGGTGTGCTCACGGCGAGCCCTGCACCACCGACATCGCGATGAAACCGAGGTAAAAGGCGAAGGCGACGAGGCCGAGCGCGATCGCGCCCCGCCTTACCCGTCGCCGCTGCTCATCGGCCGCCGGTGCGGTCAATGTTCCGCTCCGCGGGCGATCACCGCGGCGGACGGCGGCGACTCCCAGCTGTGGAACGGCGCCGGCGAGGGCAGTTCCCACTCGAGGCCGTGCGCGCCGTCCCAGGTGCGGTCGGCGGCCTTCGCGCCCGACTTCACGCACTTGATGATGATGTACGGCAGCAGCAGCTGCGAGAAGCCGAAGCCGAACGCGCCGATCGAGGAGACCATGTTCCAGTCCGCGAACTGCGTCGCGTAGTCGGGAATGCGGCGCGGCATGCCGGCGAGGCCGAGGAAGTGCTGCGGGAAGAACAGCACGTTCACGAAGATCGCCGACAGCCAGAAATGCCAGGTCGCGAGCTTCTGGTCGTACATCCTGCCGACCCACTTCGGCAGCCAGTAGTAGACCGCGCCGATGATCGCGAACAGCGAGCCGGGCACCAGCACGTAGTGGAAGTGCGCCACCACGAAGTAGCTGTCCTGGTACTGGAAGTCGGCCGGCACGATCGCGAGCATCAGGCCCGAGAAGCCGCCGATCGTGAACAGGAAGAGGAACGCGAGCGCGAACAGCATCGGCGGCTCGAAGCTGAGCGAGCCGCGCGTCATGGTCGCGCACCAGTTGAACACCTTCACGCCGGTCGGCACCGAGATCAGCATCGTCGCGAGCATGAAGAACAGCTGCCCGGCGAGCGGCATGCCCACCGTGAACATGTGGTGCGCCCAGACGATGAACGACAGGAAGCCGATCGCCGCGGTCGCATACACCATCGACTCGTAGCCGAACAGCGGCTTGCGCGAGAAGGTCGGGATGATCTCCGAGACGATGCCGAAGGCCGGCAGGATCATGATGTAGACCTCGGGGTGCCCGAAGAACCAGAAGATGTGCTGGAACATCACCGGGTCGCCGCCGCCCGAGGCCGCGAAGAAGCTCGTGCCGAAGAAGTGGTCGGTCAGCAGCATCGTGACCGCGCCCGCGAGCACCGGCATCACCGCGACGAGGAGGTAGGCGGTGATCAGCCAGGTCCAGACGAACATCGGCATCTTGAGGAGGTTCATGCCGGGGGCGCGCATGTTCATGATCGTGACGACCACGTTGATCGCGCCGAGCACCGACGAGATACCCATCAGGTGGATGGCGAAAATCATCATCGGGAAGCTGTCGCCGCCCTGCAGCGCGAGCGGCGGGTACATCGTCCAGCCGCCGGCCGGCGCGCCGCCCGGCACGAACAGGGTGCCGAGGAGGATCAGGAACGCGAACGGCAGGATCCAGAACGAGAGGTTGTTGAGGCGCGGCAGCGCCATGTCGGGCGCGCCGATCTGGATCGGGATCATCCAGTTCGCGAGGCCCACCCACGCCGGCATGATCGCGCCGAAGATCATCACAAGGGCGTGCATCGCCGTCATCGAGTTGAAGAACTGCGGATCGACGAACTGCAGGCCCGGCTGGAACAGCTCGGCGCGGATGATGAGCGCCATCGTGCCGCCGACGAAGAACATCGTGCAGGCGAACACGAGGTACATCGTGCCGATGTCCTTGTGGTTCGTCGAGAACACCCACCGGCGCCATCCATGCGGCTTGTGGTCGTGATCGTCGTGAGCGGCGGCGTGAGCGTGCGTTGCCATGTACTGTTCCCCGGGAATCCTGCGGATGGGCTTACGAGATGGCGGGCGTGGCCTGGGCCACGGCCGCCTGCTTGACGACGGCCTTCTGGGCCGCGAGCCAGGCCTCGAAATCGGCCTTGCTCAGCACGTCCACGACGATCGGCATGAAGCCGTGGTCGCGGCCGCAGAGCTCGGCGCACTGGCCGCGGTAGCGACCGGTCTTGCTGGTGTCGACCTTGAACCACATCTCGTTGACGAGGCCCGGGATCGCGTCCTTCTTCATGCCGAAGTCGGGCACCCACCAGGCGTGGATCACGTCCTGCGCGGTGAGCAGCAGGCGCACCTTGGTGCCGGCCGGCACGACGAGCGGGCGGTCGACGTCGAGCAGGTAGTTCGGCACGGTCTCGGGGTCGACGCCCGACTGCAGCTGGCGCGCGCTGTTGCTGTCGCGCGCGAGCGTCGAGAAGTAGCCCACGTCGGTGCCAAGGTACTGGTACTGCCACTTCCACTGGTAGGCCGTGACCTTGACCGTGAGCTCGGTGTTGCGCGCGTCCTCGATGTCGATCAGCACGCGCGCCGACGGCACCGACATGGCCACGAGGATGACGACCGGGATCAGCGTCCAGATGATCTCGGCCCGGGTGCTGTGGACCATGGCGGTGTTGGCCACGGCGCCCTTCGACTTACGGAAGGCGACAATCGCCCAGATCATCCAGCCGAACACGAAGATGCCGATGGCGACGCACCACCAGAAGATCATCATGTGCAGGTCGTAGATCTTCTTCGACAGCTCGGTCACGCCCTCCGGCATGTTGAGCAGGCCCCAGCCGGAGGCTGCGTGCGCAGGCCCCGCCAGCATTGCGATAAGGCAAGCCGTGAGCGCGGCGCGGGTCTTGTTCATGGTTCGGGTCATTTATTATCAGCCTCGAGGTTTACCGGGCGGGAGCGGCGGCGAATCGGCCATCCCGCCGATCAGCGCGGCAAGCCGCAGCGCGAGTCGCTGCCGTTCTTGCCCTGTCAGAAAACTGCCGATTTCGCAACACCTGCCCCCGGATTCGATCTCGAGCCGCGCCGGACGCAGCCGCGAGAAATCATCGCGCAGTTTAACCCGTGACCAGTGGCGCGGGAACACGGCGCGCGTCGCCATTCCCCGCCAGCGGGCTTCGATCTCGACCGAATCCTCGCTGACGACGATCGTTTCGATGCGATGGCGGCGCTGCAGGCTCGCGTGGAGTGCCCAGCCGAGCAGCAGCATTTCGAGGCCCGCGTACGCGAGCACCGGCCAGTAGCCGCGCAGCGTCATGAGCCCCGCGATGCCGAAGGATACGCCGCAAGTGCCGAGGAACAGCGTCCGCGCACCGGACGGCGTGAGCGAACAGTGCGGCGCGAGCTCGATCCTGACGGCGATCCCTGACATCCCCGCCACCGGCGCAAACCAAGGGAGCGGGAGTGTAGCCTCGAGGCTTTTTCCGCGGCAAGTCAACGGGTTAATGGCCCGTGCGCGGCTCGCCCGCGAATGCGGCTCCAGACACGACCTCGAATGTCGCCGGCAATCCCCCGGCGCCGCGCAAGCGCTCATAGGCAGCCTGCGCGGCAGCGAGCCGGCCGCGCCCGGTCGGCGCGCGCCGCCGCATGGCGTGCGCGTTGCGCGCGCCGAGCGCGCGCAGCGCCGCGCAGAGACTCGCAAACGTGTCGAAGGAGCGCGAATACTGCTCGACGTCGAGCACGGGTTCGGTGAATCCGGCGCGGGCGAGCGCGCTGCCGAGGTCGTGCACGTCGACGAAATCGTTGACGTGCGGCCACTCGTCGGCGTCCGCCCAGCACGCGCGCATTTCCCGCAGCGTGGCGGGTCCGAGCGAATTGAAGAGGAACAGGCCGCGTGGGGCGAGCACGCGCCGCACTTCCGCGAGCGCGAGGTCGAGGATCACGCACCACGGCAGCGACAGGTTCGCGAACACGAGGTCGCAGCTGCCGGCGCGCAGCGGCAGCGCGCAACCGTCGCCCGCGAGGCGCGCGAAGCGCCGCGGCCAGCGCGCGCGGCGCGCCGCCTGACCGAGCATGGCCGGGGAGAGGTCGAGCCCGAGCACGAGCGCGCGGGGAAAGCGGCGACGCAGGGCGCGCGTCGCAAGCCCGGTGCCGGCGCCCAGGTCGAGCACGACGCCTGGGTCGAGCGCGAAGAACCCGAGCCGCGACAGCAGTTCATCACGCACCTCATGCAAGGGCTGCGCGGCGGCGTCGAAACGGGCGGCCGCGCGCGCGAACTGGCGGGCGACGGCGGCGCGATCGAGGGCGGGCGGTGGCGGTCGCGGCGGGCTGGATTCAGGCGGCGGCATCGTGCGGCAGTTTAACCTCGCCGCCGATGAGCCCGAGCCGTTCGAGCAGCCGCCGGTCGTGCGCGACGTCCGGATTGCCCGTCGTCAGCAACCGCTCGCCATGGAAGACCGAGCCCGCGCCCGCGAGGAAGCACAGCGCCTGCAGCTCGTCGCTCATCGTCTCGCGGCCGGCCGACAGCCGCAGTGTCGCGCGCGGCAGCACGATGCGCGCGACCGCGATCGTGCGCACGAAATCGAAGGGGTCGAGCGGCGGGGCGTCGGCGAGCGGCGTGCCGCGCACGGGCACGAGCCGGTTGATCGGCACGCTCTCGGGCGGTTCGGGAAGGCTCGCGAGCGTCGCGATAAGCGCGGCGCGGTCGCGCACGCTTTCACCCATGCCGACGATGCCGCCGCAGCACACCCGCAGGCCGGCATCGCGCACGGCCGCGAGCGTGTCGAGGCGGTCCTGGTAGCTGCGGGTCGTGATGATCTCGCCGTAGTAGTCGGCCGACGTGTCGAGGTTGTGGTTGTAGTAATCGAGGCCCGCGTCCTTCAGTTGCCGCGCCTGCCCCGGGGTCAGCATGCCGAGCGTCGCGCAGGTCTCGAGGCCGAGGGCGCGCACCTCGCGGATCATCGACGCGACCTGCTCGATGTCCTTCTGCTTTGGCGAGCGCCAGGCCGCGCCCATGCAGAAGCGGGTGGCGCCCGCGGCCTTTGCCGCCGCGGCGCGTTCCCGCACGGCATCGGGCGGCAGCAGCGGTTCGCGCTCGACCCCCGCGCCATGGCGGACGCTCTGCGGGCAGTACGCGCAGTCCTCCGGGCAGCCGCCGGTCTTGATCGACAGCAGGGTCGAGAGCTGCACGGCGCGCGCGTCATGGTGCTCGCGGTGCACCTGCTGGGCGGCGAACAGCAGGTCGAGGAAGGGCAGCGCAAAGAGGCGCTCGACCTCGGCGACGGTCCAGTTCATGGCATTTTCCTGCAAAGACAACGGGCTGGCGGGGTGACACCACCGGAACCGGCGGCGAAACTCGGCGCATGTTCCGGGGCCGTGTCGCAGGTGTCAACTCATGGCGGCACTTGAGGTCGACGATTGATCGCTGCGCCCGGGCAGCCGGATCGTTCTGCCTGCCCCCCACCTGTCTTTTCTGTGGCTTGCGGGGCCGCCTGGACAGTGCCGGGCACCCGCTCGACCTGTGCGCGGCCTGTGAGGCGGAATTGCCGCGGGCGCCTGCCTTGTCCGATGGGTCCTGGGACCTCCTGGTGGCACCGTTCCTTTACGACACCCCCATCGACTACTGCGTACGCGCACTCAAGTTCCACGGTGAAACGGCCTTCGGGCGGCTGCTCGGCCTGCTCGTGGCGCAGGAGCGGCGCAGGCACGACCTGCCCCTGCCCGATCTCGTGCTGCCCGTGCCCCTGCACCAGGCCCGCTACATCGAGCGCGGCTTCAACCAGGCGGCGATCATCGGGCGGCACGCGGCCGGCCCACTCGGCCTGCCATTCGGGCCGGGGGTGCTCGATCGCCGGCGCGCCACCGCCGAGCAGAGCCACTTGCGGGGCGCAGCGCGCGCGGGAAACGTGCGCGGCGCGTTCCGCCTGTCGCCTAGCGCCGCGGTCGCGGGCCGCAGCCTCGCCCTCGTCGATGACGTGCTCACGACCGGCAGCACCGCCCGCGAGGCCACGAAGGTGCTGCGCGCGGCAGGCGCCGCCCGCGTCGAACTGTGGGTCGCGGCGGGCGCCGCGCCGGCATCAGCTGCGATAGACGTGATCGAGCAGGATGCCGATGAAGATCGACATGCCGACGTAGTTGTTGTTGAGGAAGGCGCGGAAGCAGGCCGCGGGCTCGCGGTCGCGGATGATCCACTGCTGCCAGAGGAAGAACAGGGCCGCGGCCGCGAGCCCCGCGCGATACCACGGGCCGAACTCCATGCTGCGCCCCGCGAGGTATAGCGCGAACAGCATCATCGCCTGCATCGCGCCGACGATCAGCCGGTCCATGTCGGCAAAGAGCAGCGCGCTCGATTTCACGCCGAGCTTCAGGTCGTCTTCGCGATCCACCATCGCGTAGAGCGTGTCGAACACCATCGCCCACAGCACCGCCGCTATGAACAGCACCCAGCCGACCCGGGGGATCGTGCCGAGCGTCGCCGCGAAGGCCATCGGGATGCCCCAGCCGCCGAATGACAGGCCGAGGTAAAACTGTGGCAGCGGGAACCAGCGCTTCATCAGCGGGTAGCTCACCGTGAGCAGCGCGCCGACGACCGACAGCTTGATCGTGAGCGGATCGAGCCGCGTGACGAGCCAGAGCGCGAGCGCGATCAGCGCGGCGAAGAGCGCGAGCGCCTCGTACGGCGACACACGGCGCGCGGCGAGCGGCCGCTCGCGCGTGCGCTTGACCTGCGGGTCGATGTCACGATCGGCGAAGTCGTTGACCACGCAGCCCGCCGCGCGCATCACGACGACGCCGAGCACGAAGACGATGAGCACCCGTGCCGGCGGATGGCCGGCGCCTGCGATCCACAGTGCCCACAACACCGGCCAGAGCAGCAGCCAGGTGCCGATCGGCCGGTCGAGGCGCATCAGTTGCGCATAGGCCTCGAGCCGTCGTGCGACGCTTCTCGCGGTCACGTCGGGCGCGCCGCCTGGCCAATGGCCGGCAGGAACACTTCCTGCACCGTGAGCGTCGCGCCCTGCACGGCGAACTCGGAATGCCGCACCCAGAGCGGCTGCGCCGCCTGTCCCGTCTCGGCAATCGCGCGCGCCACGAGTGGCGCGTCCGGCATCAGGCGCGCGTAAGCGAAGGCCGAGCGCGTCGCGCCGTGGCTCGCGAGTGTCTCGCCGAGCGACACCTCGCCCATGCGCGCGAGCCAGGGGTGCCGGGCGAGCGTCTCATCGGGTATCGAGGTCTCGGCATAGATCCATGGCCGCGCCTGCGTCCCGAGGATGATGGCGCGCCGATGGGCGCCGTCATGCTCGCCCTCCGCGAGCACCTGCAGGCTGAACGCGGCGCCGCTCGCCGTGCGCACGCGCTCGGTGAGGAGCCCCGGCGTGCGTAGCCACGAGCGCAATTGCGCGTCGCCCTCGTAGCAGTCGAGGGCCTCGGCGGGCAGCCACAGTTCGGCAGCGGGTTTTGCAGTCGCGGTCGTCACGTTTCCTCGAGGGTCATCCGACCCGGCCATACCGCTCACCCTCGCCGATCCAGCGCGCGGTGAGCGGCGCAATGATATCGGGGTGACCGGCGAGGATCACTTCCGCCGCCTGCTGCACCCGGGGCAGCAGGTCCGAGTCGCGCGAGAGGTCGGCCACCCGCAGTTGCGCGAGGCCCGTCTGCCGGGTGCCGAGCATCTCGCCCGGGCCGCGCAGCTCGAGGTCGCGCTGCGCGATCGCAAAGCCGTCGTTCGAGCCGCGGATGGCGTGCAGTCGCTCGCGCGCGACGGCCGACAGCGGCTGGCGGAAAAGCAGCACGCAGGTGCTCTCCGCCGCCCCGCGGCCCACCCGCCCGCGCAGTTGGTGCAGCTGCGCAAGGCCCATGCGCTCGGCGTTCTCGATCACCATCAGCGAGGCGTTCGGCACGTCGACGCCGACCTCGATCACGGTGGTCGCGACGAGCAGCTGGATGCGCCCGGCCTTGAAGGCGGCCATGGCCTGCTCCTTCTTCGCCGTCGGCATGCGCCCGTGCACGAGCCCGATGCGCACCGCAGGCAGCGCTTCGGCGAGCTGCGCCGCGGTCTCCTCGGCGGCCTGCCAGCGCAACTCTTCCGATTCCTCGATCAGCGGGCACACCCAGTACACCTGGCGCCCCTCGCGGCATGCCGACTCGATGCGCGCGACAACCTCGGCGCGCCGCTCCTCGGCCACCGCCACGGTTTTCACCGGCGTGCGGCCGGGCGGCAGCTCGTCGATTACCGAGACGTCAAGGTCGGCGAACGCGGTCATCGCGAGTGTCCGCGGGATCGGGGTCGCCGTCATGATGAGCTGGTGGGGCGTCTCGCCACGCCGGTCGCCCTTTTCCTTCAGCGCGAGCCGCTGCTGCACGCCGAAGCGGTGCTGTTCATCGACGATCACGAGCGCGAGTCGCGCGAACTCGATGCCCTCCTGGAAAAGCGCGTGGGTGCCGACGATGAGCGCGACCTCGCCGGCCGCGATCGCCTCGAGTGCACTGCGCCGCGCGCGCGCGCCCATCGAGCCGTGCACATGCGCGACCGCCAGTCCGAGCGGCCGGAACCAGGCATCGAAGCTGCGCCAGTGCTGCTCGGCGAGCAGCTCGGTGGGTGCCATGAGCGCAGCTTGCGCGCCGCTGCCCACGGCGCGCGCGGCGGCGGCCGCGGCGAGCACGGTCTTGCCGCAGCCGACGTCCCCCTGCACGAGCCGCACCATCGGGCGGGCCGCCGCGAGATCGGCATCGACCTCGGCAAGCGCGCGCCGCTGCGCACCGGTGAGCGCAAACGGCAGCGCGTCGATGAAGCGACCTTCGAGTCCCCGCGCGTCGCGGAGGGCGACGGCGGGCGCCGCCTGCACCGTTTCCTTCACGAGCCGCAGCGCGAGCTGGTGCGCGAGCAGTTCCTCGAAGGCGAGCCGCCGCTGCGAGGGATGGCGGCCGGCCGCGAGCACCTCGAGCCGCGCGTCGCGTGGTGGGCGATGCACATACTCGAGCGACCGCTCGAGGGTCGGCAGTTGCAGCGTCTCGAGGATGGCACGCGGCAGCCACTCGCGCACGCCGGCCGAGCGCAGCTCGCCGAGCGCCTGCACGATGAGCGCGCGCAGCCGTCCCTGGGCCACGCCCTCGGTGGTCGGGTAGATCGGCGTGAGGCGGTCCTCGAGCGGTGCGCCTTCATCCGCGACCTGGCGGTACTCGGGATGCACGATCTCGAGCCCGAGCGGGCCGCGCCGCACTTCGCCAAAGCAGCGCAGCTGCGTGCCGCGTGCGAGACCCGCCTGCTGGCTCGAGGAGAAATGGAAGAAGCGCAGCGTGATGTGGCCGGTGCCGTCCGCAAGCCGCGACAGCAGCTGGCGCCGCCCGCGGTAGACCACTTCCGTGAGCTGCACTTCGCCTTCGATGCTCGCGCGCAGGCCGGGCACGAGCGCGCCGATCGGCACGAGGTGCGTGCGGTCCTCGTAGGCGCGCGGCAGGACGAACAGCAGGTCCTGGACCTGCGCGACGCCAAGTCGTTGCAGGCGTTCGGCGAGCGCCGGTCCCACGCCCCGCAGCGCCGTGACGGGCCGCTGCTCGGCTGCGGTCAACCGAGGTGCAGCACGCACTCGATCTCGACGCGCGCCCCGCGCGGCAGCGCCGCCACGCCGATCGCGGCACGAGCCGGGTAGGGCTTGTCCACGTAGGTCGCCATGACCTCGTTGACCTTGGCGAAATGCGCGAGGTCGATGAGGAAGACCGTGAACTTCACCGCGCGGTCGAGGCCGGCGCCGGCCGCCTGCGCGATCGCCTTCAGGTTCTCGAAGCAACGGCGGATTTCAGCTTCGATGTCGCCCTCGACCAGGTTGCCCGTGGCCGGGTCGAACGGCACCTGGCCGGAGATGTACACCGTATCGCCGGCGCGCACCGCCTGCGAGTACGTGCCGATCGCCTGGGGCGCCTTGTCGGTATGGATGGCTTTGCGGGTCATGTCCTGGCCTTCGCTGGTGAATGTGAAGCGATTGTACGATTGACGCGCAGCACGTCGGGCATGCGCCGGATCGTGCGCATGATGCTCGCGAGATGCTTGCGGTCGCGCACGCGCACCTCGAACAGCAGCACCGACAGCTCGCTGTCGCGTTCCTCGATCGAGACGTGGTCGATCATCGTCTCGGTGGTCGATATCGAGGCCGCGACCGCGGCGAGCACGCCGAGCTTGTTGGCGACGTCCACCCGGATGCGCGAGACGAAGCTGCGCTCGATCTTGCCTTCCCAGACGACCGGCAGCCAGTTCTCCGGGTGCTTGCGGTAGTCCTCGACGTTCACGCAATCCTCGCGGTGCACGACGATGCCGCGGCCGGCGGACAGGAAGGCGATGATCGGATCGTTCGGAATAGGGAAGCAGCAGCGCGCGTAAGTGACCAGCAGGCCCTCGGTGCCGGCGACGGCGAGCGGCGGCAGCACGCCGCCCTCGGCCTCTTCCGCCGCCAGGGTGGCCGGCAGCAGGCGGCGAGCGATCAGCGGCGCGAGGCGCTCGCCGAGGCCGACCTTCTCGAACAGTTCGTCGCGGTCCTTCATGCCGAGCTCGCCGAGCGCGGCCTGCATCACCGCGGGCGCCACGTCCTCGAGGGACGACTTGAACTCGGCGAGCGCCTGGTTCAGGAGGCGCGAGCCCAGCTCGATCGCCTCCGAGCGCCGCAGGCCGCGCAGGTACTGGCGGATCGCGCTGCGCGCCTTGGCGCTCACCACGAAGTTGACCCACGCCGGGTTCGGCATTGCCCCCTTGGCGGTGATGATCTCGACGGTCTGGCCGTTCCGCAGCACGGTGCGCAGCGGCGCGAGCCGCCGGTCGACCTTGGCCGCGACGCAGCGGTTGCCGACGCCGGTGTGCACGGCGTAGGCGTAGTCGACCACCGTGGCGCCACGCGGCAGCCGCAGGATCTCGCCCTTCGGCGTGAACACGTAGACCTTGTCGGGGAAAAGGTCGACCTTGACGCTCTCGAGGAACTCCTCGCTGCTGCCCTCGGCCTGCAGCTCGACGAGGTTCGACAGCCACTCGCGCGTGCGCTCGCGCTGCGCGACGCTCATGTCGCCCGCCTTGTACTTCCAATGCGCGGCGATGCCGGACTCGGCGACCACGTGCATGTCGGTGGTGCGGATCTGCACCTCGATCGGCACGCCGTTCGGGCCGAAGAGCGTCGTGTGCAGCGACTGGTAGCCGTTGACGCGCGGGATCGCGATGTAGTCCTTGAAGCGGCCGGGCATCGGCTTGTAGACGCCGTGCACGATGCCGAGCGCGCGATAGGTGGTGTCGACGCTGTCGACGATGATCCGCAGGCCGTAGACGTCGATGATGTCAGACAGCGTCGCGCGCTTGCGCTGCATCTTGCGGTAGATGCTGTAGAGGTGCTTCTCGCGCGTCTCGACGGTCGCCTTGATCTGCGCCTTCTCGAACGCGGTGCGCAGCTGCGCGGCGATCTTGCCGAGGAACTCCTTCTGGTTGCCGCGCGCGCGCTTCAGCGCCCGCTCGAGCACGCGGTAGCGCTGCGGATGGGCGGCCTGGAAACCGAGGTCCTCGAGTTCGAGCTTCAGCTTGTAGAGGCCGAGGCGCTCGGCTATCGGCGCGTAGATTTCGAGCGTCTCGCGCGCGATCGCGCGGCGGCGCGCGGGCGCCATGGCGTCGATCGTGCGCATGTTGTGGGTGCGGTCGGCGAGCTTGACGAGGATGACGCGCAGGTCGCGCACCATCGCGAGCAGCATCTTCCTGAAACTCTCGGCCTGCGCCTCCTCGCGGCTCTTGAACTTGATCTGGTCGAGTTTCGTGACGCCGTCGACGATCTCGGCGACCGGCGCGCCGAAGCGCTCGGCAAGCTGCTCCTTCGCGATCGGTGTGTCTTCGATGACGTCGTGCAGGATCGCCGCGATGATCGTGTCGGCGTCGAGGTGCAGGTCGGCGAGGATGTCGGCCGCGGCAACCGGGTGGGCGATGTAGGGCTCGCCGGAGAGGCGCTTCTGGCCCTGGTGCGCGGTGGCGCCGAACTCCGCGGCCTCGCGGATGCGCTCGACGTCGGCGGGGGGCAGGTAGGTCGCGACCTGCGCGAGCAGGTCGCGAAGACCCGGAGTGCGCCTTGCGCCGGGAAGCAGTCCCAGGAGCGAAGACGCGTAGTCCATGGGGCGATCGGCGGCCGGTCAGTCTCCCAGGCCGAACTGGGGCGCGCGGAACAGCGACTGGTTGTCCGCATCCGGCACCGGGGCCTCCGGTTCCGGCTCGGGCTCCTTGAGCATCTCCGCCGTGATGTTGCCCTCGGCGATCTCGCGCAGCGCGACCACGGTGGGCTTGTCGTTCTCCCACGGCACGCTGGGCTCGGCGCCGTTGGCAAGCCGGCGCGCGCGCTGCGAGGCGAGCAGCACCAGCTGGAAGATGTTATCGACGTTCTGGAGGCAGTCTTCGACGGTTACGCGGGCCATGGCTCAACCTGGGAAAAGCGGCGAAAGGTCGGTCACTATACCAAAGTCCGCCGCTACCCCGCAGCCGGGGTCAACCCGAGAGCTCCGCCGACAGGGCTTCGAGGCCTGGGCGGGACGACACCCAGTCGGCGCCGTCTCGGTCCACGATCCGCTGCAGGGCGGCGAGGGCCTCCTCGAAGCGGTCGTTCACGATCACGTAGCCGAACTCGCGCCAGTGCGAAATGTCGGCGGCCGCGTCGCGCAGCCGGCGCGCGATGACGGCGTCATCGTCGGTGCGCCGGTCGCGCAGGCGCCGCTCGAGCGCCGCGAGCGAGGGCGGCAGGATGAACACGGAGGCGCACTCCGGCATGCGCGCGCGTACCTGCCGCGCACCCTGCCAGTCGATCTCGAGGATGACGTCGCGGCCGGCGGCGAGCGCACCCTCGACCCGCTCGCGGCTGGTGCCGTAGAAATTGTCGAACACGAGCGCATACTCGAGCAGCGCGTCCCCGAGGATCAGGCGCTCGAAGGCCGCGCGATCGACGAAACAGTAGTCGCGCCCGTCGACCTCGTTCGGCCGGGGCTTGCGGGTGGTATAGGAGACCGACACCTCGATGCCCGGGCGGCGAGCGAGCAGCGCCTTCACGAGGCTCGTCTTGCCGGCGCCCGAGGGTGCGGCGATCACGTAGAGGCGGCCGCGGGCGGCGGGTTTGCTCGATTCGTTCATCTTGCGCAAGTTTAGCGGCTGCACCTTGCCGCGGCGCCCTGCTCGCGGGCGACGGGGAGTCTTGTTTTACTCAATGTATTGAGTAAATATACTCAGTATAATGAGTAAAACCGGTGGTGGCTACCAGCGGCCCCGTGCCCAGGTCCTGGCCGGGCGACTCAGGGAGCCGCGCCGTTTCCTGCAGGTCGTCACGGGTCCCCGCCAGGTCGGCAAATCGACGCTGGTCCAGCAAGTGACGGACGGTCTCGGCGTCGCGGTGCGTTACGCAAGTGCCGACGAGCCGACGTTGCGCGGTGCCGACTGGATCGGCCAGCAATGGGAAGCCGCGCGGCTCGAGGCGGTCGGCAAAGCCGGGGCCGTACTCGTGCTCGATGAAATCCAGAAAATCCCGGCCTGGGCGGAGACGGTCAAGCGCCTTTGGGACGAGGACACGCGCAGAAAGCGCCCGCTGAAAGTGGCGGTGCTGGGATCGGCGCCCCTGCTGATCGCGCAAGGCCTCACCGAAAGCCTGGCGGGCAGATTCGAAAACCTGCCACTGCCACATTGGTCGTATGCGGAAATGCGCGAGGCCTTCGGCTTCACGCTCGACCAGTACCTGTACTTCGGTGGATATCCAGGCGCGGCGCCGCTCATTCACGATCCCGCGCGATGGATACGCTACATCGCGGACAGCCTCATCGAAACGAGCATTTCACGCGACGTGCTGCTGCTCACGCGCGTGGACAAGCCGGCGCTGCTGCGCCGGCTGTTCGAGCTGGCGTGCCGGTACTCCGGCCAGGTGCTCTCGTACACCAAAATGCTGGGCCAACTGCAGGATGCCGGCAACACGACGACGCTCGCACACTATCTGCACCTGCTCGCCGGTGCGGGCATGGCCTGCGGACTGCAGAAGTACGCGGGCGATGCGGCGCGCAGCCGTGGTTCCAGCCCGAAGCTGCAGGTGCTGAACACCGCGCTGATGACCGCGACCTCCGGGCTCACACCGGAAGAAGCGGGCACAGACCGTGAATTTCGCGGCAGGCTGATTGAATCTGCCGTCGGTGCCCACCTTGCCAACGCCGCGGCGATGGGCGAGTGCGAGCTGTACTACTGGCGGGACCGGGGACAGGAAGTCGACTTCGTCGCGAGGGCCGGCGCACGCCTCGTGGCAATGGAAGTGAAAAGCGGTCGCGCTCCACTTGCGCACGCAGGCATGGCTGCCTTCTCGAACGCGTTCAAGGTGAAGCGCGCCCTGCTGGTGGGCGGCGACGGCATTCCGATCGAGGAATTCCTGGGGCGGCCGGTGTCGCACTGGCTCGCCAACTGACCACTGGTGAAGGGGCCAGCGCGAACTATTCGATGTTCTGCACCTGCTCGCGCATCTGCTCGATCAGCACCTTCATGTCGACCGCGATGCGGGTCGTGTCGAGGTCCTGCGACTTCGACGAGAGCGTATTGGCCTCGCGATTGAACTCCTGCATCAGGAAGTCGAGCCGACGGCCCGCCGGTTCGCCGCTCGCGACGATGCGCCGCGTCTCGGCGATGTGGCCGGTGAGCCGGTCGAGCTCCTCGGCGACGTCGAGCCGCTGCAGCAGCATGACAATTTCCTGCTCGACGCGGTCCTTGTCGACCTGGCCCTGAAGTTCCGCGAGGCGCTCGGCGAGGCGGTTGCGCACCCGCGCGTGCACTTCTGGCAGCCGCGCGCGCACCTGCGCCACGAGCCCCTCGAGTCCCGCGCAGCGCTCGTCGATCAGCTCGCGAAGGCGCGCGCCTTCGCGGGCACGCGCGGCGGCCAGGTCGCGCACCGTGGCGGCGACGAGCGTGGCGAGCGCACCTTTCAGGCTGTCGGCGTCGATTTCCGCTTCGCGGATCACGCCCGGCCAGCGCAGCACGTCGAGCGCGTCGACCGTGTGCTGTTCAGGCAGCGCGGCGGCCACGTCCCGGACCCGGGCAAGGAGCCGCTCGAGCGCCCCGTCATCGATGTCGAGCGCGCGCGCGGCGCCCGCCGCCGCCCGCAGGTGCACCGTGCAGTCGACCTTGCCGCGCTTGAGGTCTTTCGCAAGCGCCTGGCGCAGTTCGCTCTCGCAGCCACGCAACTCCTCGGGCAGGCGGAACTGCGATTCGAGGAAGCGGTGGTTGACGCTGCGCAGTTCGCAGGTAAGGGTGCCCCAGGGGCCGGTGGCCTCGCAGCGGGCGAAGCCGGTCATGCTCGTGATCATTGGGTGGCGGAATGTTATAAATCGCCGCCCAGTCTATCCAACGACGGAAGCCGCCGCTTGCGCATCGATTACGCCGAACTCAGCCTCATCGGAGCGCGCGACGACAACCAGGACCGGGTGGCTGCGGCGGTCGCCGAGCATGCCGCAATGCTTCTCGCGGTCGACGGCATGGGCGGGCACGCCGACGGCGCGCGTGCCGCCGAGGTTACGGCCAAGGTGCTGGTCGAGGCTTTCTGGCACACCCCGCAGCCGCTGTTCGACCCGATCGGCTTCCTGCTGCTGACCCTCGGCCGCGCGCACGACGAGGTGGTGCGGCTCGGTGCCTCGCTACCGCTCGAGCACCGGCCGCGGGCCACCTGCGCCGCCTGCATCGTGCAGGGCGATTCGGCCTACTGGGCCCATGTCGGCGACAGCCGCGTCTATCACCTGCGCGGCACCGCCGTCGCCGAGCGCACGCGCGACCACAGCCATGTCGAGTTCCTGCTGCGCGAGGGAGTGATCACCGCCGAGCAGGTGCTCAACCACCCGATGCGCAATTTCGTCGAATCCTGCGTCGGCGGCGACCCGATGCTGCCCGAGATGGCGGTCACCGGCCGCCGCAAGCTCGCACCGAACGACCTGCTGCTCGTCTGCACCGACGGTTTCTGGGGCAATCTCACCGACGACGACATCGCGCGCAGCCTGCCGGTGAACGGCGCCTTGCGCGACGACCTCGGGCGCCTCGCCGAGCGCGCCGTCCTGATCGGCGGCGCCGCGAGCGACAACACGACCGCCGCGGCGCTGCGCTGGTTGGGGGCGAAATGAGCGCCCGTGCCGACGGCCGCGCGCCCGACGCGCTGCGCGAGGTGCGCTTCACGCGCCGTTTCACGCGCTACGCGGAGGGCTCGGTGCTGGTCGAGTTCGGCGCCACGCGGGTGCTGTGCACGGCGAGCATCGAGGACGGCGTGCCGGGCTTCCTGCGCGGCAAGGGCCAGGGCTGGGTGACGGCCGAGTATGGCATGCTGCCGCGCGCGACCCACACGCGCAGCGCGCGCGAGGCCGCCCGTGGCAAGCAGACCGGGCGCACGCAGGAGATCCAGCGGCTCATCGGCAGGAGCCTGCGCGCCGTGATCGACCTCGAGGCGCTCGGCGAGCGCACCGTGACCCTCGATTGTGACGTGCTGCAGGCCGACGGCGGCACCCGCACCGCCTCGATCACCGGCGGCTACGTCGCCCTCGCCGATGCCTGCCGCGCCCTCGTGAAGCGCGGCGTGCTCGCCGCGCCCCCGCTCCATGGCCAGGTGGCCGCCGTGTCCGTCGGCATCGTCGGCGGCACGCCCGTGCTCGACCTCGACTACCGCGAGGATTCGGGCGCCGAGACCGACATGAACGTGGTCATGCAGAGCGGCGGCGGCTTCGTCGAAGTGCAGGGCACCGCCGAAGGCCACGCGTTTCGCCGCCACGAACTCGATCAGCTGCTCGATCTCGCCGTGGGCGGCACCGCGACGCTCTTTGCGCTGCAGGCGCAGGCGCTCGCCGCCGACTGAGCGGGGCGTCCCATGCGCGTCGTCGTCGCGACCGGCAACCGGGGCAAGCTCCGGGAGCTGGCAGCGCTCCTCGTGCCCCTAGGCGTCGAGCTCGTGCCGCAGTCCGATTTCGGCATCGAGCCGCCACCCGAGACGGGCGCGACCTTCCTCGAGAACGCCCTCATCAAGGCACGCCATGCCGCGCGCATCACGCAGCTGCCGGCCATCGCCGACGACTCGGGGCTCGAAGTGGATGCGCTTGGCGGCGCCCCCGGCGTGCATTCGGCGCGCTTTGCGGGCGAGTCCGCGAGTGACGCCGAAAACAATGAGAAGTTGCTGGGCGCGCTGGCTAGTGTTCCACATGAGAAACGAACAGCCCGTTATCGGGCGGTCATCGTGTTCGTATCCGGGCCAAACGACTTGATGCCACTGATCGGCGAAGGCGCCTGGGAAGGGCACATCGGGCTCTCGCCGCGCGGCTCCGGCGGCTTCGGCTACGACCCGTTGTTCGAGCCGGCCGGGAGCACGGGCACCGCGGCGGAACTCACACCCGCCGCCAAGAACGCGGTGAGCCACCGGGGCGCCGCGCTGCGCGCGCTCCTCGCCCGGTGGCCGCGATGAGCGGGCCTCCACGGATGGGCCTGCCGCCGCTCGCGCTCTACCTGCACTTCCCCTGGTGCGTCAGCAAGTGCCCGTACTGCGATTTCAATTCGCACGCCGCGCCGGGCGAGCTGCCCGTCGGGCGTTACCTCGCAGCGCTCGAGGCGGACCTCGAGGCGCAGGCGCCGCTTGTGGCGGGCAGGCCCGTCGTCAGCGTCTTCCTCGGCGGCGGCACGCCGAGCCTGTTTCAGCCCGAAGCGATCGCGCGGGTGCTCGGGGCGGCGCGCCGCGTGCTCGCCTTCGCGCCCGACGCCGAGGTCACGCTCGAGGCCAATCCCGGCACGATCGAGCGCGGCCGCTTCGCCGGCTATCGCGATGCGGGCGTCAATCGCGTGTCCCTCGGCGCACAGAGTTTCGATGCTGCGACGCTCAAGACGCTCGGTCGCATCCATTCGCCGGAAGAGACCCGGCGCGCTGCGGAGGAGCTGCACGCGGCCGCGCTCGACAATTTCAACCTCGACCTGATGTACGCGTTGCCCGGCCAGTCCCGCGAGGCCGCGCTCGCCGACGTCGACGCCGCGCTCGCGCTCGCGCCGGCGCACCTGTCGCACTACCAGCTCACGCTCGAGCCCGGCACCGTGTTCGCGGCACGTCCCCCGGCGCTGCCCGGCGATGACGCGGCCCACGCCATGCTCGACGCCTGCCTCGAGCGCCTCGAAGCGCGCGGCTTCGGCCGCTACGAGGTCTCGGCCTACGCGCGCGAGGGCCGGTACTGTCGCCACAACCTGAATTACTGGGAGTTCGGCGACTATCTCGGCGTCGGCGCCGGCGCCCACGGCAAGCGCAGCGGGTCCGGTGCCCGGGACATCGTGCGCACGACGCGTCCGCGCGAACCGCGCCGCTACATGGCCGCAGCGGCGGGCCTGCCAGAAGCGCGTGAAGTGGGGGCTGCCGACCGGCCCTTCGAATTCCTGATGAACGCCCTGAGGCTGCGCGAGGGTTTCGAGCCCGCGCTGTTCGAGGCCCGCACGGGGCTCGCGTGGACCTCCATCGAGGCGCGGATGGGCCGCCTCGAAGCCCGCGGCCTCGTCGAGAGATCGGCGACCCGCTGCCGCCCGTCGCGCCGCGGGATGGACTTCCTGAACGAGCTGCTGCTCGATTTCCTCCCGGAATCGCCAGCGGGAGCAGCAAGTTAGGAAAGTTCCCGCGGAACAGTCGCGGGTTTTATTCACAGCCGCCGGGGCGCATGACCACAAATGAGCACATTACGTCCTATTGCACCCAAACAGCTCCATGTGATGCCCGTAATTCATTGATTTTTTAGGGTGAAATAGACTGGTCATTTTTTGACCAAGTCTGCAGAATCGCGATCTGGCTGCAGAATCAGGGATCGCGCTGGCGAGATACCCACAAAGTTATCCACATCTTCTGTGGATAAGGGCGCAACGGAATGAACGCGCTGCCAGCCTGGAAAGAGTCTCAGGCCGTGCACCCCTTGAGGGGGCGGCCTGTCGCCGCTAAACTGCGCGCCCTTTTTGGGCCGGATGATTCCGGCCGCGAGCACGATCATGAAAGCCGACACGCACCCGAATTACGCTGAAATCAACGTGACCTGCACCTGCGGCAACACGTTCAAGACGCGGTCGACTCTCGGTCACGACCTGCAGGTCGAAGTGTGCTCGAGCTGCCACCCGTTCTACACGGGCAAGCAGAAGATCGTCGACACCGCCGGCCGCGTCGACAAGTTCCGCAAGAAGTACGCGACCGCCGCCGCGCGCTGAGCGCACCGCGCGCCGGAACTGTCCCGTGCGCGCGCAATCGTAGCAATATAGGGTCCCCTCCCACCGGGCAGTGCGCATGCTACGAATCCTCGTCGCGCTCGCGATTTTCGCCGCGACCGTTGCCCCGCCCGCGGCGCGCGCGGCCGAACAGCACGCCGAGAGCGAGTCTTCGCGCAAGGCGCATGGCGAAATCCTGAAGTTCTACGGTCTCTACGAAGACCAGGCGATGCAGGACTACGTCAACGAGGTCGGCACCCGCGTCGCGCGCCACAGCGACTGGCCGGACACCGAGTTCAAGTTCTTCGTGCTCGACGACGACGCGATCAACGCGTTCACGACCGGCTGCTGCTTCATCTACGTCCATCGCGGCCTGCTGAGCTACCTCGACGACGAGGCCGAACTCGCGACGGTGCTCGGCCACGAGATCGCCCACGTCACCGCGAAACATCCGCAGAAGCGCCGCACGCAGGGGCTGCTCGCCAACATCCTCGCGATCGGCGCGACGCTCGCCACGGGCTCCGGCGCGATCGGCCAGCTCGCCAACCTCGGCGCGGGCGCGTGGATACAGGGCTACGGGCGCGAGAACGAGATGGAGGCCGACCGGCTCGGTCTCGTGTTCGCGACCAAGGCGGGCTACCGGCCCGAGGCAATGGCCGAAGTGTTCAAGGTGTTCAAGGACCAGGAGCGCTTCGAGCTCGCGCGCGCGCGCCAGGAAGGGCGCGAGCCGCGCATCTACCACGGCGTCTTCTCCTCCCACCCGGCGCCCGATGCGCGCACCGTGCAGGCCGCCAAGGGCGCCGCGCGCATCACCACCGAACCCGTGGGCGGCTGGATCGACAACCGCAACCTCTTCCTGCGCAACCTCGACGGCCTGCCGTACGGCTCGAGCCGCGCCCAGGGCATCGTGCGCGACAACCGCTTCTACCACGCAGGCATGAACCTCACGATGGCGTTCCCGCGTGCCTGGACGGTCGACAACCTGCGCGACCGCATCCTTGCGCATACGCCCAGCAAGGACAGCATCATGCAGGTCACGGTCGAGGCGCGGCCCGCCTCGCAATCGCCGCGCGAGTTCCTGCTCACGCGCCTCAAGGGCAAGTCGGTCCTGCTCGGCGAGGCGCTCGAGTCGCAGGGCATGGAAGGCTATTCCGTCGTCACGCGGGACGGCTCGCCCCTCGACGGCGGCAAGGGTCCCGTGCGTTGGGTCGTGCTCTATCGCGACAGCAGCGCCTTCGTGGTCGCCGGCGCCAGCCGGGCGTCGGTGAATTCACGCCCGGAGGCCGATGGCGTCATCACCTCGGTCGCCGCCACCATGCGCAATCTCAAGCCCGCGGAGTTCCCGCTCGCCGAGCCCTACCGGATCGCGGTCGTGCCCTACGACGGCAAGACGTCGCTCGCCGACTACGCGCGCGACGTCCCGGTCGAGAAATACCAGCTCGAAGAACTGGAGCTGATGAACGGGCTCTACCCCGACAAAGTGCCGCAGTTCGGCCAGCTCTTCAAAATCGTGCAGTAGTTCCGCAGCGGCGCCGCTGCGCGGCACTAGCGGTTTTCGCGCCTTGATTCCGGCTGCGTGCCATGGAATCCTCGCGGTCCCCCCGTTGCATGCCCGCGACGGGCGCAGCCTGGATCGTGCGCATGCCCAGCAAGACCTTCGAACTCGTCGATTCCGCCACCGGCAAGAAATCCTCGCTGCCGGTCCGCTCCGGCACCATCGGACCCGATGTCCTCGACATCGCCACGCTCAACCGCGACCACGACGTCTTCACCTTCGACCCCGGGTTCATGGCGACCGCGAGCACCGAGAGCCGCATCACCTACATCGACGGCGACAAGGGCGTGCTGCTGTATCGCGGCTACCCGATCGAGCAGCTCGCGGAGAAGAGCTCGTTCATCGAGGTGGCCTACCTGCTGTTGAACGGCGAGCTGCCCGACAAGAAGCAGCTGGCCGAGTTCACGGCCAATATCTCGCGGCACACGATGATCAACGAATCGTTGCTGCGCATGTTCAACGGCTTCCATTTCAATGCGCATCCGATGGCCATGGTGTCGGGCATCGTCGCGTCGATGTCGGCGTTCTACCACGACTCGATGGACATCAATAACCCGCGCCACCGCGAGATCTTCGCGCACCGGATCATCGCCAAGCTGCCGACGATCTCGGCCGCGGCCTACAAGCACTCGCTCGGCCAGCCGTTCGTCTACCCGCGCAACGACCTCGACTACTGCGCGAACCTGCTGCACATGTTCTACGCGGTGCCCTGCGAGCCGTACGACGTCGATCCGCTCGCCGCGCAGGCGCTCGACCTGCTGCTGATCCTGCACGCCGACCACGAGCAGAACGCGAGCACCTCGACCGTGCGCCTCGCGGGCTCGACCGGCGCGAACCCCTACGCCGCGATCTCGGCCGGCGTGTCCGCGCTCTGGGGCCCGGCGCACGGCGGCGCGAACGAGGCCGTGCTCGAGATGCTGGAGTCGATCGGCACGGCCGACAACATCCCGAAGTTCCTCGCCAAGGTGAAGGACAAGGCCTCGAACGTGCGCCTGATGGGCTTCGGGCACCGCGTGTACAAGAACTTCGACCCGCGCGCGAAGATCATCCGCGAGATGTGCCACAAGGTGCTCGCCAAGATGGGCCGCGGCGACAACCCGCTGCTCGAGCTCGGCGAGCGGCTCGAGGAAATCGCGCTGAAGGACGACTACTTCATCTCGCGCAAGCTTTACCCGAACGTCGATTTCTACTCGGGCATCATCTACAGCGCGCTCGGCATCCCGCGCTCGATGTTCACGGTGATGTTTGCCGTGGCGCGAACCGCCGGCTGGGTGGCTCACTGGCAGGAAATGATTTCCGACCCGTCCTACAAGATCGGCCGCCCGCGCCAGCTTTACACCGGTCCGGCCCGGCGCGAATACACCGACATCGCCAGGCGCTGAGGGCCAGCCCGGCCAGCACCTCTTATCCTGGCTGCAAGCGGTTTGCTGTTGGCTGCTCGCCGCCGAGCAATGCCTCGACTTCCGCAGTATCTGCCCGCCGCATCGGCTTGCCGTCCACGGGACTGGCCGGCGCCTGGCGGATGCCGTCGCGCGGGAAGACCACCGCCTCGATCGGTTCGCCGGCCATCTCGAAGCGCACCGCGGGATAGGCTTGCATGCGCTCTGCATTGAGTTTCACGCGCCGCTCGCCGACCTCGTGCGCAATGCCCTGGTCCATCAGCTTGAGCGAGACCGCTTCGGCGCGATCCGCGAACAGGTGCAATTGCACCTCGACATGCCCGGTGGCGGTGCCGGCAAGCACCGGGCCGACGAGGCGCGGCTGGAACTCCTCGAGCCATTGCATGGCCTCGAGCGCGGCGCTGCGCTGGGATTGCAGCGACTCGGCGTGCGATTCGCCGCCGAAAAGGCGCTGGTAGCCCGCGAGGGCTTCCTCGATCTCGATGTTCTTCGGCAGCAGGCCGCCGTCGACCACCCCGTAGCGCTCGGCCGCCTTGCGCTTGGCGACCAGGAAATCGCGCACGCCGTGCTCGGCCATGATGCGCGCCGCCTCCTGCGCGATCGCGCGCCTCAGGTTCTCGGCGCGTGCGGGCTGGTGTTTGCTCATTGCGCGTCGGCCCCCGTCAGAAGATCGGTTCGCTGCTTGCGGGTGGCGGGGTGGGCCGGGCGGCGCCCGGCACCGTCTCGCCGCCCATGCTGGTCGCACCACCCGGCAGATGATCGGCCATGAACAGCTCTTCCATCGCGTCGGGATCGTCCGCGGTGGCGAGCTGGCCCGTTTCGCGCGAGATCGGCAGCTCGATCACGCCCTCGGGCCGCGGCCGCAGGCGCTGCGGCACGGCGGCGAGCGCCTCGCGCATGAAGTGCACCCAGATCGGCACGGCCGTGCGGCTGCCTTCCTCGCCCGCGCCGAGCGTGCGCTCCTGGTCGTAGCCCACCCAGACCGTCGCGACGAGGTTGCGATTGAAGCCGTTGAACCAGGCGTCCTTGGCATCGTTGGTGGTGCCGGTCTTGCCGGCAATGTCGCTGCGGCCGAGCGCGTTCGCGCGCCGGCCGGTGCCGCGCCGGATCACGTCCGCCATGATGTCGTCCATGATGTAGGCGTTCGGCGCCGACACGATGCGCGCGGCGATGCGGTCCTTCGGCAGCAGCGCGAGCCCGCCGCGCTCCGCGGCGGCCAGTTGCAGCGCATCCGGCACGTCGAGCCCCGGTTCGCCGCTGCCCGTCGCGGGCAGGCCGCACGGCTCGCACACTTCCTTCGGCGTCGCCCGATAGACGACCTTGCCCGACGCATCCTCGATGCGATCGATGAAATACGGCTCCACCTTGTAGCCGCCGTTCGCGAAGGCCGCAAAGCCCGTCGCCACCTCGAGCGGTGTCGCCTGCAGGGTGCCGAGCGCGAGCGTCAGGTCCTTCGGCATCGAGGCGCGCGCGAATCCGAAGCGCGCGGCATAGTCCACCAGCGTCGGGATGCCGATGTCGCGCAGGATGCGGATCGAGACGAGGTTGCGCGAGCGCACCAGCGCCTCGCGCAGGCGCGTCGGCCCCCCGAACTCGCCGCTCGAATTCTCGGGGCGCCACGACGTCTCTGAATCGGGGTCGTCCATGACGATCGGCGCGTCGAGGATCACCGTGGCGGGCGTGAAGCCGTTGTCGAGCGCGGCGGAATACAGGAAGGGCTTGAAGCCCGAGCCGGGCTGGCGGCTCGCCTGCGTCGCACGGTTGTACTTGTAGGTGTAGTAGTCGAAGCCGCCGATCAGCGCGGCGATCGCGCCGTCGTCCGGGTCGAGCGCCACGAGCGCGCCCTGCGCTTCGGGCAACTGCACGAGCTGCGCGGTGCTCCTGCCGTCCGAGACCACGAACACCACGTCGCCGGGTGCGAGCACGTCGGCGGCCGACTTCGGCGCCGGGCCGCGCGCGTCCTCGCCCGTGACACGCCGCGCCCAGGCGAGCCCGTCCCAGGGAATCGTCACGTTGCCGCCGCCCTTCAGGTGCACGCGCGCGCTGCGCGCCTCGAGCGCGACGACCACGGCCGGATCGAGGTTGCCGATCGGCTCGAACTTCGCGAGCAGCGCGTCGAGCGCGGCGGCGTCGGCCTGCGCGGGCAAGGCGACCTGCGCCATCGCGCCGCGCCAGCCGCGACGGCGGTCGTACTCGAGCAGCCCGAGCCGCAGCGCGCGATTGGCCGCCATCTGCAGGCGCGGGTCGACCGTCGTGAACACGCGGTAGCCGGCGTTCTGCGCCGCCTCGCCGAAGCGGCGCACGAGCTCGAGGCGCGCCATCTCGGCGACATAGGGCGCATCGACGTCGTTGAGCGGCGCATTCATCTTGCCGGTGACGGGCTCGGCATTGGCGGCTGCCAGCCCCGCCTCGTCGATGAAGCCGAGTTCGCGCATGCGCCGCAGGACGTAGCCGCGTCGCTCGTGCGCGCGCCGCGGATTCGCGATCGGGTTGGTGTCGGTGGGCGCCTTCGGGATGCCGGCGAGCAGCGCCGCCTCGCCGATCGTGAGCGCATCGAGCGGCTTGCCGAAATAGGTTTCGGCCGCCGCCGCGACGCCGTAGGAGCGCTGGCCGAAGAAGATCACGTTGAGGTAGAGCGCGAGGATCTGCTCCTTGGTGAACTCGCGCTCCATGCGCCAGGTGAGGAACACTTCCTGCAGCTTGCGGCGCCATTCGCGCTTCTGCGTCAGGAACATGTTGCGCGCGACCTGCATCGTGATCGTGCTCGCGCCCTGCGCGCGATTGCCGGTGAAGAAATTGACGGCGGCGGCGCGCAGCACGCCCGCGTAGTCGATGCCGTGGTGGCTGAAGAAGCGGTCGTCCTCGGCGGCGAGGAACGCGTTGCGCACGACCTCTGGAATCTGTTCGTAGGTGACGGGAATGCGCCGCTGCTCGCCGATCTGCGCGACGAGCTGGCCGCCGCGCGTGTAGACGCGCAGCGGCACCGCGAGCTCGACGTTGCGCATGTCCGTGCTCGACGGCAGCGAGGGCGCGAGGAACACGAAGCTGCCGGCGAGGCCGAGGGCGGCGAGAAGTGTGACCGCGGTCACACAGGTGGCTGCGACGACGCCGATCCGAAACCAGTTCCACTTCACAGAAAACGACTCTCGTGTCTTGCCCGCTTTCCACGGGCTATGCATAGTAGCCCGCGAACGATTGGCAAACTCACCGAAAGGTGGGGACGCAAAGCCTCCGGTCTAAGGGCGCGTGCCTATGACAGCGGGGTTGCCGGCCGGATGGCTCGCTTGTCCATCCACCGTCGACGACCGCCCGATTTCTGCACGCCGCCGCTCGACCAAGGCTCGGGATCATCCAGTACGGGGCGGCGACAACATGTTTCGAGATGGCAGCGCACAGTGGATCGTGATCGCTCGACAGGTTCCAGGCACCGGACCGGCCTTTGCGCCCGAATCGTGAGCCGACTCACGTTCTATTTAACTTTACGCTGTTATATAGTTACCCCATAAGTTACAAAAGGCGACGGGTTCGGGGCATAAGTTGCTGAAAAGGAAAGACAAAAGTGTTCCTGCTTCGCCGTAAATACCGGCCCCTGCTCGGGCTGGACATCACGACTTCGTCGGTCAAGCTGATCGAGCTCGCGATGGCCGGCGGCCAGTACCGGGTCGAGTCCTACGCCGCCGAACCCACCCCGCAGAACGCGATGAACGAGAAAGCCATCGTGGACGCGGAGGCCGTGGGCGAGGCGATCCGGCGCGCCGCCAAGCGTGCGGGCGCCAAGAGTCGCGAGGTTGCGATCGCGATCAGCGGCGACGCCGCGATCACCAAGGTGATCCAGATGCCGCGCAACCTGCGCGAGCGCGACCTCGAGTCGCAGGTCGAGATGCAGGCGGACCAGTACATCCCCTTCCCGATGGACGAGGTGAGCTACGACTACGAAGTGCTCGGCGCCTCGGAGAAGGACACCGACACCAACGACGTGCTGCTGGTCGCGACCCGCACCGAGAACGTCGAACAGCGCCAGGCGGCGGTGAGCGCCGCGGGCCTGACCGCGAAGATCGTCGACGTCGAGGCCTTCGCGCTCGAGAATTCCTGCCGCCTGATGACCCACCAGATGCCCGACGGCGGCATCGACCGCACGATCGCGGTGGTCGATTTCGGCGCGAGCAGCACCACGTTCAGCGTGCTGCGCAACCTCAAGGTCGTCTACACGCGCGACTTCGCCTTCGGCGGCCAGCAGTTGACCGAAGAGATCATGCGCACCTACGGCCTCTCGATGGAGGAGGCCGGCCGCGCCAAGAAGGAAGGCGGCCTGCCCGGCAATTTCCAGTCCGAGGTGCTCGACCCCTTCATCGACGACATGACCCAGCAGGTGAGCCGCTCGCTGCAGTTCTACCTCGCCTCCGGCAGCGGGCGCGAGCAGCCCGAGAAGATCCTCGTCTGCGGCGGCTGCGCCAACATCCCGGGCGTCGCCGAAGTGGTCTCGAGCCGCGTCGGCATCGCCGCCGAGAAGGGCGACCCGCTCGGCCAGATGAAACTTTCGTCGCGCGCCAAGGCCCAGGCGGTGCAGCGCGACGCCACCGCCCTGCTCACGGCTTGCGGCCTCGCGCTGCGGAGCTTCGACTGACATGCCACAGATAAACCTGCTTCCCTGGCGCGCGGAACAGCGCAAGGAACGCAAGCTGGCGTTTCTCGTCGCGCTCGGCGGCGGCACGCTGGCTGCCCTCCTTGCGACCTTCGTCATCTACCTGATGTTCAATTCGCTGATCTCGGGCCAGCAGCAGCGCAACGACAGGCTGAAGGCCGAGATCGCGACCCTCGACAAGCAGATCGAGGAGATCAACAACCTCGAGGCGCAGAAGCAGCGCTTCATCTCGCGCATGGAGATCATCGAGAAGCTGCAGCGTTCGCGCCCGGAGATCGTGCACGTGTTCGACGAACTGGTGCGCACGCTGCCCGACGGCACCTTCCTGACGGGCGTCACGCAGACGGGCAACCGGCTCAAGCTCGACGGCGTCGCGCAGTCCTCGACCCGCGTGTCGACCTTCATGCGCAACATCGACAAGTCGCAGTGGCTCAGGAACCCGGAGCTCTCGGTGATCGAGACCAAGAAGGACCAGTCGCTCGGCGCAACCTTCACCCTGTTCGCCGACCAGGTCACCCTGGCGGGCGCGGGTGACGACGACGCCGCCAAGCCCAAGGCGCGCGCGAAGAAAGGGGCCGGCCCGTGAACCTGATCGAAGAACTGCGCGCCCTCGATCCGAGCGATCCGGGCCGCTGGCCGCTCCCGATCCGCATCGGCGCCGTCGCCGTGTGGTTCGTGGTGCTCGCCCTCGTGCTCTCCTACGTGTTCGTCTGGCAGAACCAGCGTCCCGAGCTGCAGCGCTTCGAGGCGGACGAGCAGAAGCTGCGCGGCGAGTTCCGCGACAAGCACGCGAAAGCGGTCAACCTCGAGGTCTACAAGCAGCAGCTCGCCGATATCGAGCGCTCCTTCGGCGCGATGCTGCGCCAGCTGCCCGGCAAGACCGAAGTGCCGAACCTGCTGGTGGACATCTCGCAGACCGGCCTCGCCGCAGGCCTTGAAGAGAAGCTGTTCCAGCCGCAGGCGGAGCAGAAGAAGGACTTCTACGCCGAGCTGCCGATCAAGATCCGCTTGACCGGCAATTACCACGAGTTCGGCGCGTTCGTCAGCGGCATTGCCGCGTTGCCGCGCATCGTCACGCTGCACGACATCTCGATCAAGCCGGACTCGAAGGACGCCTACGACGTCCTGACGCTCGATCTCACCGCGAAGACCTACCGCTACCTCGACGAGGAGGAAGTCGCCGCCGCGGAGACGCAGCGCCGCGAGGCCGACAAGGGTCGTCGCAAGTCCTCAGGAGGTGGCGCATGAGCCGCCGCACGATCGCATTCGCGGGCCTCGCCTGCGTGGCGCTCCTCGCGACGAGCGGCTGCTCGAGCCGCGACAGCGAGCTCGACTCGTTCATCGCCGCGACCAAGAAGGAACCGGGCGGTCGGATCGAGCCGCTTCCCGAGGTGAAGCCCTACGAGAGCTTTGCCTACACCGCGCAGAACCTGCGCTCGCCCTTCATGCCCGGTGGCTCCGGAGGCTCGAGTGCCTCGAGCGTGCGCCCGGACATCAAGCGCAACCGCGAGTTCCTCGAGCAGTTTTCGCTCGACACGCTGCGCATGGTCGGCACGCTGAAGCTCGGCGGCCGCACCTTTGGCCTCGTACAGACGAAGGACGGCCTCGTGCACCGCGTCCTGCCCGGCAACTACATGGGCCAGGCCGAGGGCAAGGTGGTCGACATCGCGGCCTCGAAAATCGACTTGGTTGAAATCGTTCCGGACGGGCTCGGCGGGTACATGGAGCGTCCCGCTTCACTCGCCCTGAACGAGTGATCGGCAGGGAGAAAGTCAGAATGAACCGTAACATCGCGTTCCACCCCGTGCGCGGCACGTGGCTGCGGCTGATGGCCGCCTGCGTCCTCGCGTTCGCAGGTCAGGTCGCATCCGCTGCCGATCCCGAGAACCGGCTCGAGGCGGTGGATGTGCAGACACTGCCCGGACAGGTCGTGCAGCTCACGTTGCGCACCTCGGGCCCGGCTCCCGAGCCGATGGCCTTCACCATCGACAATCCGGCGCGCATCTCGCTCGACCTGCCGGACACGGCGCTCGCGCTGCCGGCCCGCCGGGTCGATGTGCATTCGGCGGGTGTCGATACCGTGCTCGCGGCCGAGGCCTCGGGGCGCACGCGCCTCGTCGTGAACCTCGACCACATGCAGCCCTATACGACCCGCGTCTCCGGCAACGAGATCGTCGTGACGATCGGTGCCGGCCAGCAGGTGGCCGCAGCGGGCGGCAGCGCCGCCGCGCCGTCGGCCAGCGTCGCCGCGCCGGTGGTGCGTGCGCTGCGCAGCATCGACTTCCGCCGCGGTGCCGACGGCACCGGGCGCCTCATCGTCAAGCTGACCGACCCGCGCACGCCGATCAACGTGCGCCAGCAGGGCGACCAGGTCGTGGTCGATTTCGCCGGCACGGAAGTGCCGAAGAACCTGGTCCGCCGCTATGACGCTTCCGACTTCGCGACCCCGGTGACCGGCTTCGACGTCGTCAAGGCGAACGACGGTGCGCGCATCGTCATCAACGGTTCCGGCAACTTCGAGCAGCTCGCCTACCAGTCGGATGACCAGTACGTCGTCGAGCTGCAGCCGGCCCGCAAGGCGGCCGCCGAGGCCGACGCCAAGCCGACCTACACCGGCGAGCGCCTGACGCTCAACTTCCAGGACATCGAGACGCGCGCCGTGCTGCAGCTGCTCGCCGACGCGAGCGGCCAGAACATCGTCGTCAGCGATTCGGTGACGGGCAGCGTCACGCTGCGCCTGCAGAACGTGCCCTGGGACCAGGCGCTCGACATCGTGCTGCGCACCAAGGGCCTCGACAAGCGCCGCCAGGACAACGTGATCATCGTGGCGCCGGCCGACGAACTCGCCGCGCGCGAGAAGGCCGACCTCGCCGCGAAGAAGGACATCCAGGAACTCGCGCCGCTGCGCTCCGAGTACCTGCAGGTGAATTACGCGAAGGCGGGCGACCTCGCCGAGCTGATCAAGTCGCAGGGCGGCTCGCTCCTCTCCGAGCGCGGCAGCGTCGCGGTCGATGAGCGCACCAACACGCTGCTGCTGCAGGACACGAGCGACAAGCTCGCCGACATCCGCCGCCTCGTCGGCACGCTCGACATCCCGGTGCGCCAGGTGTTGATCGAGGCGCGCATTGTCGTCGTCAACGACGACTTCACGCGCGAGCTCGGCGTGCGCGCCGGCTTCACCGGCATCGACGTCAACGATGGCGGCAGGGGGCTCGGCATGGTGAGCGGCAGCGGTGAAGCGACCGACGTGGGGCTGTCCTCCGCGCTCGACAACCGCGCCAACAGCGGCGTCGTGACGCCGGTGCAGGTGCCGACCGGTACGGGTGCCGCCAACCGCTACAACGTCAACCTGCCGGTCGCGAACCCGGCCGGGCGCCTCGCCTTCATGCTGCTCGGCTCCGACTACATCGTCGACCTCGAGCTGTCGGCGGCGCAGGCTGAAGGTCGCGGCGAGATCATCTCCTCGCCGCGCGTCATCACGGCGAACCAGCGCGAGGCGAGCATCGAGCAGGGCGTCGAGATTCCCTACCAGGAATCGGCCTCGAGCGGCGCGACCACCATCCAGTTCAAGAAGGCCGTGCTGTCGCTCAAGGTCACGCCGCAGATCACGCCCGACAACCGCATCATCCTCGACCTCAACGTCAAGAAGGACAGCGTCGGCGCCGTGATCGTCGGTTCGGGCGGCGTCAACGTGCCCTCGATCGACACGCGCGAGATCACGACGCAGGTGCTGGTCAACGACGGCCAGACGGTCGTGCTGGGCGGCATCCTCGAAACCGAGCGCCGCGACACCGAGAAGAAGGTGCCCTGGCTGGGCGATGTCCCGGGCCTCGGCATCCTCTTCAAGCAGAAGAGCAAGACCAACAACAAGGATGAGCTCCTGATCTTCGTGACCCCGAAGATCTTGCGCGAAGGGGTCAACGTTTACTGACCGGCGAGGGACGGCCAGGAACCAATCAGGTGAAACAGATGTACAAATCAGCTTTTCTGTCGGTGCTCCTTGCGGGCCTGTTGACGGCTTGCGGCGGCGGCAGCGATGACGCTTTCGGTGGCGGTACCCCGGGCACGCCCGGAGGCGGCGGCAACACGCCCACCATCGCGGCCATTACGGTCACGACCAGCGCGCCGACCATCCTGTCGGACGGCTCCAACAGCGCGACGATCACGGCGCTGGTGCGCGACGCGACCAACAACCTGATCGCCGGCGTGCCGGTGACCTTCACCGCCAACTCCGGCGGCGTCGCGGTCACCAGGGCGACGACCGACGCGTCGGGCTCCGCCACGGCCACGCTGTCGACCGCGGGCGATCCCACGTTGCGCACGATCACCGTGACGGCGGCGGCGGGCGGCATGAATGCCACCGTCAATGTCCAGGTCGTCGCGGGCGGCGGCAACAACACGACCGTGCAGATGGGCAGCGGCACCGGTGGGGCATTCCAGCCGGGCATGATCGGCATTTCGAGCCCCAATGTTTCGGCCGGCGGCAGCACGAGCCTGCAGATCGTGCTGCAGCAGTCCGACGGCACGCTCTACGCGCAGAACGCCAGCATCACCTTCAATTCACCCTGCGCCGCACAGAACCTCGCGACCATCACGAGCCCGGTGCAGACGAGCACCGGCATCGCGAGCGCAACCTATTCGGCCTCCGGCTGCAGCGGCAGCGACGTGATCACTGCGACGGCGACGATCGGCGGCAATGCGCTGTCGGCCTCCGGCACCGTGACGGTGGCGCCGGCCGCCATCGGATCCATCGTGTTCGAGTCGGCCACCCCGACCAACATTGCGCTGCGCGGCACAGGCGGCACCGGCCGTCCGGAAGCTTCGACCGTGGTCTTCCGCGTGCTCGACCAGTCGGGCGGCCCGCGTGCCGGCGCGACGGTGAGCTTCGCACTCAATACTTCGGTGGGCGGCATCGCCTTCTCCCCGTCGACCGCGCAGAGCGACGCCAATGGCCGCGTGCAGACGGTCGTGCAGTCGGGCACCGTGGCCACCTCGGTGCGCGTCACCGCGACGGTCACCAGCGTGACGCCGCAGATCTCGACGCAATCCGGGCAGCTGACCGTGACCACGGGCATTCCCGACCAGGACAGCTTCTCGCTCGCCGTCCAATGCCCGAACGTCGAGGCCTGGGGGCGCGACGGCGTGCAGGTGCCCGTCACGGCCCGCCTCGCCGACCGATTCAACAATCCCGTGCCTGATGGCACGGCCGTGACTTTCAATACGGAAGGCGGCCAGATCCAGTCGCAATGCCAGACCGCCTCGACGCAGGCGCAGAGCGGGTTTTGCACGGTCAACTGGACCAGCGCCAACCCGCGTCCGGGCGCCACGCCGGCCGGCGGCGATCCGCGTGCAGGCCGTTCGACCGTCTTCGCGACCGCCATCGGCGAGGAGTCGTTCACCGACGCGAACGGCAACGGTTCATTCGACGTGGGTGAGAGCTTCTTGGACATGCCCGAGCGCTTCCGCGACGAGAACGAGAGCGGTGCCTACGAGAACGGCGAGCTGATCTACGACTTCAACAACAACTCGACCCGCGATCCTGCCGATGCCGTGTTCAATGGCGTGTTGTGCAACGATCCCGCACGCTGCAACGCGAACGCCGTGTCGACCGGCATCAGTGCCTCGAACCTGATCATCATGTCGAGCGGCTCGCCGAACAACGTGTCGCCGGCGGCGGGCACCATCATCAACATCGCCGCGCTGCCGGGCGGCGCAACCATGGCGGTGCTGTTCGCCGACCTCAACAACAACCCGCTGCCGCAAGGCACGAAGATCACGGCCACGGTCTCCGGTACCGGCCTTTCGGTCGCGTCACCGAGTTCCTTCACCGTGCCTTGTGCCACGGAGCCGACGCAGTACGCCTTCACGGTCAATGCCTCGGCGACCGCGATCGATGGCGTGCTGACACTCAGCGTCGAGGCGCCGAGCGGCCTGCAGACGATCCTGCAGTATCCCGTGAACGTGCCCTGAGGGCGCTTCGCGGCCGACCAAGTCGGCCGTCCTGCTAGACTCACTGGCCGCCTTAGGGCGGCCAGTTTTTTTGGGGCGGGAGCCGTGCTCGGCAAGCGAAACATCTTCCTGATCGGTCCGATGGGATCGGGCAAGTCGGCGGTGGGCAAGCTGCTCGCGAGGCAGTTGGGCGCGCCCTTCTACGACAGCGATGCGGAGATCGAGGTCCGCACCGGCGTCGACATCCCCTATATCTTCGAGAAAGAGGGCGAGGCCGGCTTTCGCGAGCGGGAGCGGGAAGTCATTGCGATCCTGACGGCGATGGAGCCCGTGGTCGTCTCCACCGGCGGTGGCGCGATCCTGCTGGCCGAGAACCGCGCGCAGCTCTCGCAGCGGGGCGTCGTGGTCTATCTCGAGACGTCCGTCCGCCAGCAGGCCGGGCGCGTGCAGCACGGGCGGCACCGGCCACTGCTGCGCGACGTCGACCCGGCCACGAAACTGGCGGAACTCATGGTGCAGCGGGAGCCGCTGTACCGCGGCACCGCCGATGTCACGGTCGCCACCGACGGGCGCAAAGTCCAGCAGGTCGTCGATCGGATCCTGGCCGCGATCGGCACCCCGGCTGCGGGCTGATCGACGGGCGCAAGGCGCGGGCCGGGCCACTATACTGGCGGCCTCGTGGACATACTCGATGTCGACCTCGGTGCCCGCGCCTATCCGATCCTGATCGGGCCGCGGCTGCTCGCTCGCGAAGGCGCGGCCATCGCCGCGCGCATTCCGGCGCGTGACCTGCTGATCGTCAGCAACACCACGGTCGCCGCGCTTCATGCGCCGGCCCTGGGCGCAGCCCTGCCAGGGCGGCGCATCGTGGAGGTGATCCTGCCCGACGGCGAGATCCACAAGACACTCGCCAATGTCGCCCGTATCCTCGACGTGCTGGTCGCCAACCGCTTCGGCCGCGATGCCTGCGTCGTGGCGCTTGGTGGTGGAGTGGTCGGCGACATGGCCGGTTTCGCCGCCGCCTGCTACCAGCGCGGCATCGCCATCGCGCAGGTCCCGACCACGCTGCTTGCCCAGGTCGACTCCTCCGTCGGCGGCAAGACCGGCGTGAACCACCCCGGTGGCAAGAACCTCATCGGCGCGTTTCACCAGCCGATTGCCGTGATCGCGGATACCTCGACCCTCGATACGCTGCCCGATCGCGAGCTGCGTGCCGGGCTTGCCGAAGTGGTGAAGTACGGCCTCATCTGCGATCGCGCGTTCTTCGACTGGCTCGAAGGGAACATCGACGCGCTGCTCGCGCGCGACGCCGCGGCGCTCGCGCACGCGATCCGCCGTTCCTGCGAGCTGAAGGCGCAGATCGTCGCGCGCGACGAACACGAGCGCGGCGAGCGGGCCTGGCTCAATTTCGGCCATACCTTCGGGCACGCGATCGAATCGGCGACGGGCTACGCGAGCTGGCTGCACGGCGAGGCGGTGGGCGCGGGCATGCTGGTGGCAGCCAGCATGTCGCGCGCCTGCGGCATGCTCGCCAGTGCCGACGTGGTGCGCATC